>UOFD01000063.1_pt1 | contig 53203 bp, 47 predicted proteins | sample 1990101 | NCBI WGS metagenome assembly UOFD01 (sample SAMEA4728526, study PRJEB27164) | hydrothermal vent metagenome | biome: marine basaltic hydrothermal vent biome; feature: marine hydrothermal vent; material: mineral | place: Pacific Ocean | collected 2011-06-14/2011-07-23 | depth 1741 m | reverse complement strand
AGAACTCAACGCGCCTATACCGCCGGCATGCGTTATCTCATTATTCAGGTCTTGTCCGGTGTTATTTTGTTTGCGGGCGCATTATTTTATGCGGCTGAAAACGGTACTTTAATATTCGATTATATTGGTTTAGAGGGTATCGCCGGATGGCTAATCTTTATCGCCTTTGGTATTAAGTGCGCCTTTCCCATGTTGCATAACTGGCTTACTGATGCCTACCCTGAAGCGACTGTCACAGGCACGGTTTTTCTCAGTGCGTTTACCACCAAAGTGGCGGTTTATGCCTTAGCGCGTGGCTACCCTGGCACTGAATTGCTGGTTTATATTGGCGCAGCCATGACTTGCTTCCCCATCTTTTTTGCGGTGATCGAAAATGATCTACGCCGGGTACTCGCCTACAGCCTCATCAATCAGGTGGGATTTATGGTTGTTGGTATTGGTATTGGTACCGCGCTCGCCCTTAACGGCGCAATTTCACATGCCTTTAATGATGTCATCTTTAAAGGTTTGTTGTTCATGTCGATGGGTGCTGTGCTACATATGACGGGGCGTATCAACGGCTCTGATCTGGGCGGCTTATACAAAACCATGCCCAAAACCACGGTGCTTTGCATTGTTGGTGCTGCCTCTATTTCGGCATTCCCCTTATTCAGCGGTTTCGTCAGCAAATCTATGGTGATGTCCGCTGCACTGGAAAACGGTTTCGACTGGATATGGCTGATGCTGTTATTTGCCTCTGCAGGCGTTTTTCATCATGCCGGCATTAAAATTCCCTACTTTGCTTTTTTTGCCCATGATTCAGGCATTCGCGTCAGTGATCCACCCAACAACATGTTATTCGCAATGCTGATTGCAGCGATTCTTTGTATTGCAATTGGCATCTACCCCTCGGCATTGTATGCTTTGTTGCCCTACGATACGGGCTATAATCCTTACGATGCCACCCACGTATTAGCGCAGACTCAGTTGCTGTTCTTCTCAGCACTGGCTTTTGTCTGGCTGAATCTCAAGGGCATGTACCCGCCTGAACTGCACTCCACCAACCTGGACTTTGACTGGACTTATCGCCGTCTCTTGCCAAATGTATTACAGAAAATGTTTGCTGTTATCTGGCAGGCCGATCGCGCTATTCGGCAGGCCTTTCTCGCAAGATTAAATGAAGGGTTGAGTTTTCTTTCGCAAAGACATCAGGGAATCAGCAGCTTGCTTTCACACACTTATCCTGCTGGCAGTATGGTTATGTGGGTTGCAGTAATTCTTGCTGCCTATTTATTTCTTAGTTTTATTACACATTGAGAACTTTCTACTATAGGGCACCTCTATAATTGGCGTTTAATATTTCCCCACGAATAAGTCTCAACATTCACCGTTTCCGGGTTCACCTTCGTATCAGCCTGCTTCATATAACCGGGCAACCAAAGCCTTTTGCCTGCCAGTAATTTTGCTGGGTCACCATTAATGAAAGCATCAGGATTTAGGTGCAGAATATCTTGCTGCAGCGCCTCACGTTTCAAAGGATTATTTGGCAGCAGGTAATGGGTAACATCGCCCAAAGTATCGCCATATTGCACATCCCAGTAATTCTGACTTAGAGAATAAACTTCGATACGTTTTGAATCTGCAGCGTTGCATGATAACGCTACAAGCATTAATGGCAGAATTATTTTTATGCCACGCCGCTTAAAAACGAGTATATTTAAAAATGAATAATGACTAAACATAATTTGAGTATAGCGCTCACTACAAATAATCACTATGGATTTATCTTTAATTGCCACACATTTTTCTGATGTTACCTGGATATTAATGGCGCTGGGTTTCGGCTTGATTGTGTCATATGTATCATTGCCGCCGATGGTTGGTTATCTTGTTGCCGGTTTTGTTTTAAGTGCGCTAGGCGTGCAAAGTGATGTTACGTTAAAAGCTGTAGCAGATTTAGGCGTGACTATTTTATTGTTTAGCATCGGCTTAAAGTTAAACATTAAAGATTTGCTTCGCGCCGAAATATGGGCGGTGTCCGTCATTCACATGTTGATAACGATTGTTGTATTTGGCGCATTAATTTTTGTTTTAAGTTTTAGCAGCTTGCAGGAATTTATCGGGCTATCACTATTTGATTCTGTCATTATTGCTTTTGCCTTAAGTTTTTCCAGCACCGTTTTTGCGGTGAAGGTACTGGAAGAAAAATCTGAAATGTCATCCTTACATGGCAAAGTCGCCATTGGCATTTTGATTATGCAAGATTTATTTGCCGTGATGTTTCTTACTGTCGCCGCAGGCAAAACGCCCTCTTCTCTCGCGTTTTTATTATTACTGTTAATACCGCTTCGCCCACTCTTAATAAAATTAATGCATCGAGCAGGTCATGGTGAACTGCTGATATTGTGCGGCATGTTATTTGCGCTTGGTGGTGCGGCACTGTTTGATCTGGTTGGCGTGAAGGCAGATCTTGGCGCATTGTTGTTAGGTATTTTATTGGCAGGCAACGAGCGCTCAGAAAAACTAGCGAAATCATTATTAGCATTCAAAGAAATATTTCTGGTTGCGTTTTTTCTGAGCATTGGTTTTAACGGTGTGCCGACATTGGGCGCATTCATCATTGCAGTTGTGTTAGCGGTAATGATGTTGGCAAAATCACTATTATTTTATCGTTTGTTAACTGCATTTAAATTACGCGCACGCACAAGTTTTTTAGCCAGTTTATCGCTATCAAATTATAGCGAGTTTGGTCTTATTGTTGGTGCTATCGGTGTATCGAGTGGCTGGATGAATAAAGACTGGCTGGTTATTATTGCCGTTGCACTATCAATCACTTTTATCTTCTCTTCGCTTGCCAATATAAAAGCACATATCCTGTACGCAAAATACGAAGACTTGTTATGCAAGTTTGAGAGACCGCACCGCCTGCTCGACGACAAACCAATTGAAGCTGGCGACGCGCAAGTATTAGTATTTGGTATGGGTCGAGTTGGTGCGGGTGTTTATGATACTTTGCTGGAAAAATACGGTCACAACATATTGGGCATCGACCATGATTTAGATGCTGTGAATAAAAATATTGATGCTGGCAGAAAGGTGATTGTTGGCGATGCAACTGACTATGATTTTTGGGAGCGCTTACGACCCGGTTCTGTAAAAATGATTATGCTTGACATGCCAAATATTAATGAGCTACTTAGTGCGGTTGCAATGATTAAACAGACCGGTTACAAAGGTTTAATTTCAGTGGCAGTAAAACATAATGACTGCATTGCACCGTTGAAAGAAGCCGGTGTTGACTCGGTGTTTAATGTTTATGCTGAAGCCGGTTCTGGTTTTGCAAATCATGCCTGTGAGGAAAATAAATTTCAACTTGATTAGCTACTACTTACAAAACAGTAAAAAAATTTGCGGCGAAAGATTCAGATTTTAATCTAGGCACCTCTAAACCAAAGATTGGTACTGCGCCTGTTTTAACCTTGGCCCAAACTGGCTAACAATTATTGATGATGCTTTGCTGGCAAGAATACCGGCTTGTTCAAAATTTTTGCCATGGGTTAAACCATACATAAACGCGCCAGCAAATAAATCGCCTGCGCCGTTAGTATCAACCGCTTTAACAGGGTTAACATCAATACTAATTAAGTTTGAGCCATCGTATACCGCAGCACCTTTTGCACCTAAAGTAATAGCAAATGTTTTGGCGAATGTTTTTATTACTGCTATCGCTTCGTCAACTGTATTTGTCTGGGTGTAACTAAGCGCTTCTGCTTCATTGCAAAATAATAGGTCGATGCCGCTACCAATTGTTTCAGTAAAACCATCGCGAAAATGCTCAACCACAAAAGGGTCAGAAAAAGTAAGTGCCGTTTTAATGCCATTGTTTTCCGCAATTTTTCTGGCTTCGATGTTTGCAGCTTTACCGCTTTCGGAGGTGGTAAGATAACCTTCAAGATAACAGTAGCTAGCATTTTTAATTGCGTCTTCATTTATTTCATAAGGTGATAGCTCCGAAGAAACCCCCAGAAATGTATGCATGGTTCGCTCTGCATCCGGTGTTACCATCACCAGACATTTACCGGTAATACCACCTTTATGTTTACCTTCCATATTGCAGTCAACATTGGCCGTTTTTAAATCATTAAGATAAAAGTGCCCAAGTTCATCATCCGCTACTTTGCAGGAATAATAAGACGAACCACCCATCGAACTAACCGCAATCAAGGTATTCGCGGCTGAGCCACCACTGGCCTTATTGCCGTCAAATGCATCGAGCTGCTCGATTAATTCATGCTGCTGGTTTTCATCAACCAGCGTCATCACACCTTTATCAATACTGTTATCCTGCAGAAATTGGTCGTTAATTTCAAATTCCATATCGACTAAGGCATTGCCCAAACCATAAACATCGTACTTGCTCATTTATATACTCACTGCTTAAATTTTAAAAATTAGGTGAATCTTAGCAATTCTTTAAGATGATTGTGTAATATATGTCAGTGCTGTCCCGTTAACTATGAGAAACATGAATTGTCAGCATAACAATGATTTGTGCTAACTATATTAAAAATTAACGGAATAGCACTGAATATATGTATAACCTAAAAATGTGAGAGTTATGGAAACCATTGCCCTGCCGTACTGGATATTTGTTGTTCTGCTGATTTTTTCAGCAGTGATGGTGCTGGACAGGATTTTATTACCCAGTATGCGCTGGTATCTCAAACGCCGGGTGAATCGTGTCATCAAAGAAATTAATACTCGGCTCGACATTGAGATTCGACCCATTCAATTTACGCGTCGCCAGGCAATAATCGACCAACTTGTTTTTGATGAAAAAGTGCTTGATGCCATTAAGTTATATGCCGAAGAAAATAAAATGCCGCACGCGATTGCACAGGCAAAAGCGCGTAAATATGCCGCAGAAATTGTACCTGCATTTAATGCTTATATTTATTTTAGGCTTGGTTACTGGTTAGCGAAAAAGCTGGCACAACTTATTTATCGGGTGCGTGTTGGTTTTTATGATAAAAACAAAATTAGCGAGATAGATTCAAATGCCAGTGTTGTTTTTGTAATGAATCATCGCAGCAATATGGATTATGTGCTGGTATCTTTTTTAGCCGCAGAAAAAACCACTTTGTCTTATGCGGTTGGTGAGTGGGCAAGAGTTTGGCCGCTGCAAATGTTAATTAAGGCGATGGGTGCATTTTTTGTGCGGCGCAATTCTGGCAATCCTTTGTATCGAAAAGTGTTGGAACGCTACATTAATATCTCAACGCGCGCTGGTGTTTGTCAGGCGGTTTTTCTTGAAGGTGGTTTAACCAAAGATGGTGCTTTGCGAGAGCCACGTTTAGGTTTTCTTGATTACATGTTACGTGATTATCATCCACACAGTGACAAAGATATTGTATTTATACCCGTTGGTATAAACTATGATCGCGTTATCGAAGACAGAAGTCTTATCCGACGATTAGATAAATCAGCAAAAAGACGCTCTCTCTGGTTTGTTATAAAAACCACGTTTACCTTTATTTTTAAAAATGCCATGTTGTCCAGAAAAAATCGCTGGCGACGATTTGGTTATGCCAGCGTAAATTTTGGCGAACCTATTTCTGCAAAACAATATTGTAAAGTGAATAACGTTGACTTTAGTGCCTTGCAAACAAAAGATCGTTTTGTGTGCGTTGAGACACTAGCAAAATCAGTCATGCATAATATTTCGCAGGTTGTGCCAATTGTGCCAGTTGCTTTGATGAGCGCCGTGTTAAAAAGCAGTGAAAATAACTGGAAAAGTGAACTTGAATTAAAATCTTTATGCTCAGAAAAAATAAATCAGCTAGCAAAATCTGGTGCACCGATTGACATTTCACACAGCGCGCTTGAAAGCGTTTTAGGTTCGGCGCTGGATGCACTTATCGGTCGCGGATTAGTCGAAGAAAAAAATAATCTGTATCGTATGCAAAAATCAGAAACAGATATTTTAAATTATTACGCAAATTCAATCATTCACTGGCAACAAAAATAAATTACTCCACTGCAAGCTAACAGGGTATATATTGATAACTCTCGGTCACACAAACTTCATAATAAGACAATTTTATATTGAGACGTGGAAAATTAAACCAATAACCGCACAGGCACCAATAACATACACAATACCAACTTTAAATCTAAATAGTGCGATGAATGCTGCTACACCAATTAATGCAGAAAACCATTCAAAGGTGGATTCAAAACCTTCAGGCCAAAGTACATGGTAGGCGAAAAAAGCGGCAAGGTTTAAAACCACGCCAACAACAGCGGCAGTTATACCAGTTAATGGTGCGGTAAATTTTACATCACCACGTGTGGCTTCAACAGCCGGCCCGCCCAGTAAAATAAAAAGAAACGAAGGTAAAAATGTAAACAGTGTCGCAATACTTGCGCCCGCTGCACCGGAAATAAGCAATGCATCCGAGCCAAATATTTCTTTACTCCAGCCACCAACAAAACCAACAAAGGCAACAACCATAATTAATGGACCAGGTGTAGTTTCGCCTAAAGCCAGACCATCAATCATTTGTGTACCGCTTAACCATTGGTAATGCTCAACGCCTCCCTGGTAAACATAAGGTAAAACCGCATAAGCGCCACCGAAAGTGACTAGTGCGGCTTTGGTGAAAAACCAGCCCATTTGTGTGAGCGTGTGTTGCCAACCGTAAACCGAAGCAAGCATTGCCATCACACTGCCACCAATAGCCAGACCGATGAGTAAATAAACAACAAACCGGCTCCATTTAAATCGCGCATGCTCTGGTGCAGGTGTATCGTCATCGATTAACGCTGGGCCATAAGAATCACCTGAGCCGCCATGATGACCACCGGTCTGGAATTTTTCGGGCGCGAAACGTGAGCCGATATAACCGATAGCGCCAGCCATTAATACGATATAAGGAAAGGGGATGTTAAACGCAAAAATTGCGATGAATGCTAAGACCGCCATTGCACGCAGCACATTATTTTTCAACGCGCGTGAGCCAATGCGATAAGCTGCAAAAACAACAATGGCAGTAACCGCCGGTTTAATGCCATATAAAATACCTTCGACTGCGGGCACATCGCCGTACACTAAATACACCCAGGTCAAACCAATTAAAATAAACAGCGAGGGTAAAACAAATAAAATGCCAGCAGCAATGCCACCCCAAACGCCGTGCATTAACCAGCCGATGTAAGTTGCCAACTGCTGTGCTTCTGGCCCCGGCAGCACCATAGTATAATTTAATGCATGTAAAAAACGATGTTCAGAAATCCAGCGGCGTTTTTCTACTAACTCCTGGTGCATCATGCTGATTTGACCAGCAGGTCCACCAAAACTAATGAAACCTAATTTAAGCCAGTAAGTTAAAGCTTCGATAAAAGGGATTGATTGTGGTTTTTCTAAGTTTGTTGTTGACACGGGAAGCTTACCTGAAAATATTTTTGGAGAAGTTTAACACTGTTTATAATGTTGCTGATTTTGCAGTAGCTAGTCATGTAACAAATGCGCAATCGCTTCGCCATAAAATGTTTTTGCCACGTCCCAACTACCGGGATTGATTGCATCAACAATATCCGCATAAACAATCATTGGACTTAAATTATTGGTGGTTCCATCATTTACTTTATTTGTTTGCCAGAAACTTTTGTACATACAAATTTCACCTTCAGGGTCTTCGTGTAACCCGCAAAAATCAGCAAATGCTTTTTGTTTTTTCTCTGATGAAAAATATAGACTGATGGTTTCTGGCATTATAAACGGTGTTGATTTTGCGATAATGACTTCGCCACCCCATAAACCATGAAATTCAGTCGGGTTTGCTTTCTTCCACCAGTTTTCATCATCCGCGGTGTAACATGACATAATTTGTTTTGGTCGTAGCTTTTCTAAATAACCATCAACCCAGCGTTCAAATAAACGTTTTTTATTTACCAATCGGCGCTCACCATCGTCAAAAATATAACCCGAGGCATATAAGTCATCAATTACAGGGCCAACACTGCCCAGTGCGATATTCACTCTTTTTGAAATATCACGATACGATGCGTGGAGAAGTTGCGGCTTATTAAAAAGAGCAAAAATTAATTTTAAGCCGGCAGAATTAAATGCACGACCACGTATTCGTTTACTGCGTAACTGCGATGATTTTTTACCTTTGACTTGTAAATTAAATTGCGTATTTTTTATCGATAAATTTCCTGCGCAATCAACAAATGAAATTGAACGGCGGCGAAATTTTTCTGCCATTACCGGGTTTATAAAATCAGCAAACAGTATTGTTGGTGAAGAAAAAGACTTTATCTGCGAGATTAAAGCGCTAATATCTTTTTGTGGTGCCCACGGTTGTAACAATACGGTGTAACTTTGTCCGAGGCTATTGCTGCTTATTTTGGCGAGCCCATCATTATTATTTTGAGTACAACCTGAAGCGACAAATAAATTGCCAGTTAAGGTAAGATTTTTTTCTGTAGTTAACTGCGTGGTTAGTTGTGTATTTAACCGCTTTAGCGCTTGTTGCAGAATCTGTTTTTTTTCCATCAATTTTTTTAATTTAGTGTATCAAAGTTAAATAACGACTTATTCCTCAACCTCAGCCACCATTGCGGCATATTTTAAGCAATCACGTAATTCTTTAATTTCATCATCAACTGTATTTTGCCGGCATTGCAATTGTGCTGATTTATGCAAAGGTCGACCGTGCGCGCTTTCAAATTCTACCTCTAATTGTTTGACCAGTTGCAATACCAATTCTTCGGGGTAGTCTTTTAGCTCAAGATAACTAAATAAAGCTTTACTCACATCGAATGGGTAATAATCAAAGCGATCAACATAAGTTTCGACCAAAGACCAAAAGAAAGGCCGAACTTTACTGATTTCAAGATTCTTTTCGCCAAGTAATTTAACCGCAAGATCGCCAAGTTGCTCAAAATCGGCAGGGGGTGTATTTACGTTACGGTTTTTGTTAAATTTATCTTCTGCACTCAGGACGTTGCTATTATATTTATGCGGTTTCATCGTGGCAGAGGCTCAATATTTTTATTATTGCTTATTTCTTTGGCTTATTTCTTTGGCCTATTTCCGCTGCCTGTTAATTTACCTACAGACACTGCCCATAAATGGTTGGCAGAAATGGAATGTAAAATACAAAACACTTCACACGCGGCTATTAGACGGCTAAATGTAACTTAAATCAAGCCTTTAGCTTCTTTTATTAAATATTTGTTTCAGTCAAAAGGTAGAAAACCGCCTCAACCTACCAATTGCGCTTTAAACGCTATATGATTTTACGATAGCGTTGGTTTTTTAGTGTACGTATTTTTTACACTTTTCATCACCATTAAAAGTATGAATTTTTGCAAGCTGCTGAATTAATAGAATTATTACTTTCTTGCATGATTATTGCATAATCAATAACTTATGAAGAATGCGGTACAATTTCAATCGTTGTCATGCCGCAACATTCACCAAATCCATTTTTTTATGATTCCCATAGTAAACAAGATGGCAGGCAAAAATTGTTGATGATATTAAATTAATGAAGCAACAGGCAAATAAAATTCTGCAAAAAACTGATATCGACAAACTACCAAGTTTGCCGCATGTTTTGCTGCACCTACTCGATATTTGCCATGATGAAAGTTTATCATTTACCGACCTGGCTGAAATTTTACAGCAAGATTCCGCACTATATGCACGTGTTTTTTCGGTGTGTTTCCGCCATAAATGCAAAGCAGTCACTCATCAACAAACGGATAGTACGCATTCCATCGAAGAGACTTTACAACAACTTGGAATTAACACTATTAAAAGCATTGTAGTGACCGCCGCTGCTCAAATTTTCTTTTCCCGCTCTAGCTTTGAGCGCACTGATTTTTTAAAACAGCATTGGCAACATTCACTTTATTGCGCACATGTATCACAGTCATTGGCAAAATTATGTAACTACAGTAATCCTGAGGAAGCATACACTGCCGGTTTATTACATGATATTGGTCAACTGGTATTAGAAACCACTTACCCTGAAAAATATACCAACGCATTTGCGCAACTAAGTGAAGAAGAAATTTTTCATACACTGGAACAAGATGAATTTGAAACCACGCATCAACAGATTGGCGCGCAGTTATTAAAAAAACATGGCGCTAATAATTTTGTTTACGATGCGGTGTTATATCACCATGAAAATATCGAGCACATACAGGACGCACATCCATTAGTAAAAATAATTAATGTTGCCAACATGTTGACTAACAGCCGCTTCAAAGTTGAAGATCAACAGATTTTTAATGCTGCAAAAACACTACTAGACCTAGATAAACCACTATTACTTGAAGTGCTGGAGAAATCAAAAGCACTACTAAAAAATACGGCGCAATCACTGGAAATTAATTTTACCACCGATGATATAAACGCCGAAACTGCCAAACAACAAAGAGCTGGTGACGAGTTTAAACAGATACAACTTGCCGAACAGGTAAAAAACATTGCACTATTAGACGGTGCTCACCAACATTTTTCGCGAAGTGGTGAATTGGGAACACAGGAAAATAAATTACTGCCTATTATTTCCCAATATGTTGGTATTTTGTTTGGCATTAATCATTGCATCCTTTTTTTATACGATGCAAAAAATAATCAGATCAGTGCTATTTCATCTGATAAGCAGCCCACGCAACTTGCCGACATTTCAATTCCATTAAAAGCGGACCGTAGCCTAGTGAGTGATGCGCTGCTGCATAAACAAATTAACCATTCGTTTGATGACTATTCACTGGATGATGCGCGCAACAAACTTTCAATTATCGACCGGCAATTAATTGGCATTACCCATCAAACAGGCATTATCTGTTTGCCACTGACGATGAACAACACTGCAATCGGCACACTGGTTCTTGGTGCTGATAAAGCACAATACAAAATGCTGTGGAAACAACGGTCGCTATTGATGCGATTTGCCAATGAAATAGCGCACACCATCAGCGTCAGCACCGCCATCAGCCATTCATCTATGAGCGATAAAGAGCAAACCGACTTACTGGAACAAAAAATTCGTGAAGTATTACACGAAGTTAGAAACCCACTAAGTATTATGAACAATTACCTTGGTGTTCTCGCGTACAAGCTGGAAAACGATAAACCTGCACAGGAAAATGTGCAAACCATTAAAGCTGAAATTGAACGTATTAGTTTGATTTTAAACCGTTTAACAGAACAAGAAAGCACCACTAACATAGCCTTACCAACAGACATTAATGGCATAATTTCCGACCTCACCAATGTCTTTCAAACCTCCCTGTTCGCCGACAAAAATATCCAGATATCCCTTGATCTGGACAAACGAATCACCACTCTACAAAGCAACGCCAACGCTCTTAAACAAATTTATACTAATTTAATTAAGAATTCGGTTGAAGCACTTCCTGCAAACGGCAAACTTATGGTCTACACTCAGGACTATGTAAACGTTGATGGCAAGCCACATATAGAGCTGTCTGTTGTCGACAATGGTCCAGGAATTGACAAAAATGTCATGTCACAACTGTTCTCACCGGTGGAAACCACCAAAGGTGAAGATCATGCGGGGCTTGGATTAACCATTGTCAAAAACCTGGTCAACGAATTACATGGATCAATCAGTTGCAAAAGTAGCGATATGGGGACCAGTTTTCACATCATGCTACCTAAATAGTTGAAAGATAAAAATAAATGATAAAAACGCACACTCTGGAACGTGCTAATTAAAATAACAAATGTGAAAGTGGAACCGCTTTTACGTAACAGAGTGAAAATGAAAAAATGAGCCTTATAAAATGAGCATTAATGAGCAGAAAATTCTCGTCGTAGACGACGACCCGGTAGTACTAAAAAGTTTAAACGATTTACTTTCCATTCGAGGTTTCAATCCAAGCATCGCAATCGGTGGTCAGGAAGCAATATGCCAACTTGACCAAAATAAATATGACCTGATTTTGCTGGATTTGCACATGCCCTACGTCAGTGGCCACGATGTTATGAATCACATCAATACAAATCATATTGATACTGCTGTTATTATTGTCAGTGGTGAAACATCCTTTGAGGCAGCAAAAAATGCCTGCTCACAAGGTGCGTATGACTTTTTACGCAAACCCTATGCGACTGATGAATTAGTTATTACCATTAATAATGCATTAAAAGAAAAACGACTACAAAAACAAAATAGCTTTATGCAGCAACAATTGTCAGAGTCTGAACGTTTGCATCGTTACATTGTTAATACTTCTCCGGATATTATTTATATTCTGGATCATGACGGTCATTTCACTTTCATCAACGAGCGTATCGAAAGCCTGCTTGGTTTTAGTAAAGAAGAAATCGTCGGCAAACATTATTCTTTTCTGGTGCATCACGATGACATGGAACAGGCGAAATATGTATTTAACGAACGCCGCATCGGAACACGTGCCGCAAAAAATATCGAACTACGCTTGAAATGCAAAGATGATGGCAAGTCTCGCCATTTTAATAATCGTACTTTACCGATTGAGCTCAGTGCTATGGGTATGTATTCCGTCGATAATGAATCGATCGATGGTTACACTGGCACTTATGGTGTAGCGCGTGATGTTACCGAGCGAAAAATTGCAGAAGAAACGATTAACTTCCAGGCTTATCATGACCTACTTACCAAACTACCCAACCGTGCACTACTTGGTGACCGTTTAAGTCAGGCAATCAATCAGGCAAAGCGTGATGATGAAAAACTAGCAGTAATGTTTCTTGATCTGGATCGTTTTAAAAATATTAATGACAGCCTTGGTCATATGATTGGTGATGAATTATTACAGCAGGTCAGCATACGTCTTAAAGAATGTATTCGTTCTGCAGACACGCTAGCGCGTTTTGGTGGCGATGAATTCACATTGCTGCTGCCAAAATTGAAAAATGGCAAGGCCGATGCAAGTACGCTTGCAGAGAAAATTATTAACACATTAAAAGAAGCTTTTTATGTTGATGGTCATGAGTTATACGTCAGTGCCAGCATTGGCATTGCGTTATATCCGCAAGATGGTATCAACATGGACACACTAATCAAACACGCCGATGTTGCTATGTACCACGTAAAAGGTCAGGGCAAAAACGGCTACCAGTTCTATTCTACTGAAATGAACGTGCCGTACATTGAAAAATTATCGATGGATACAGGCATCCATAAAGCGTTGGATAATAATGAGTTCAACCTGGTCTACCAACCACAAATTAATCTACGCACTGGTGAAATCGTTGGTGTGGAAGCACTATTACGCTGGGATCATCCCGAGCACGGCGCTGTATCACCTGCTGAATTTGTACCGTTTGCAGAAGAAAGTGGTTTGATAATAGACATTGGCTACTGGGTAATTAAAAGTGCCTGCGCCGAACTTAACCGATGGCGCACTGCTGGCATGCCGGAAATACGCATGTCGATTAATATTTCTGCACGCCAATTAATGGAAGAAAATATTGTTAAAAATATCATTCGCACTATAAAAGATTATGATGTACCGGGTCGTTGTCTTGAGTTAGAAATAACTGAACACGCAATTATGAATGATATGGATGCAGTTATACGTAAGCTGAAAAAATTAAGTAGTCACGGTATCACTATTGCCATTGATGATTTTGGTACGGGTTATTCTTCACTGAGTTATCTGCACAAACTCCCCATACAAACATTAAAAATTGACCGTACTTTTCTTAGAGAAAGTAAAATCAATAAAGGCGATAACACTATTATTAGCACCATTGTCTCGATGGCAAAAGGACTTAGCTTAAATGTTATTGCAGAAGGTGTCGAAACACAATTACAACTGGAATATTTGCGTGAGATTGAATGCAGCGAAGCACAAGGATTTTTGTTTGGTAAACCTTTGCCGCCTGATGTAATCTCGCAGCTATTAATTCAAGAACCGTATGCCACACCTGGTAGTCGAAGCGGCACATCGAAGGGTACGCACTGGCACCATTAAAAATATTATTTCCACAGATTATTTCCTTTCTCAAGCTTCCGCCAGCTTTCATGTTTCGCTAGCAAATCCAAAGCCTGCGCCAATAACTCCTTGCCCGGCGACATGCGATGCCAGGTAGAAGCGCCAGAAGGATGTGGCAGTGGAATCATTTCAATCGCAACACCATTCATTGTTAAGGAAAATTTTTTACCAATGACATCCACCAGTTTATTCACTGTTAAATACTGCGCTATCGCTAACTTGCCAACAGGAAGAATTAACTTCGGCTGCAACAATGCAATTTCATTATTTAACCATTGAGAGCAGACTTCTATTTCTTTTTTATCTGGCACACGATCACCGCCCTTCGGATTTTTTCCAGGAAAACAACGACACACGGCAGACATGTAAACCTGCTTTCTAAAATTCTGTTCGGCAACACCAATAGAGTCAAACCATTTAAATAGCGTTTTGCCAGCCGTCCAGGCAAAAGGTCTGCCTAAACCACCTTCTTTATCACCCGGTGCTTGCCCTATTAATAAAATTTCAGCTTGCACAGGCCTCCCTAAAATAACAGGTGGAATCATATTAGGGCACAGTCGGCAATTACTCAGCGCTTGCTGGTGTTCCTCAATTAATTCAAGCTTATTCATTAAATCAGTGCTGCCCCGTTAACTTTTAATATGGTTAGCACAAATCATCGTTATGCTTACAGTAAATCAATTAATAAAGGTGCCCTTAATTATAATCCGAGACAGCAGTATCATTAAATGTATATTTATTTTGCCAGTGAACTGGCGAAATAGCTTATTTTTTTACTTCGAGCGTAAAAATTTCACCCATCGCATCACGCATTTGCTGTATCGATAAATGTCGATCATCCATAATATCTTCCCAGTGTTGACAGGTCATTCGATAGACATCTTTTTGTTTTTCAGATTTTAAATACATCAAGGTCGCATAATTAAACACTGAACTTCTATCTAATATACCTAGCGTAACACCACCCTCTAGCACTGCCAACTTTGTGTTTTTTTGCAACGCCGAGGATTCAATGTCATCCACAACCTTTATAATTTCAAAAATATCTTGCTCAACAGTGCGTGGCTGTTCATTCATGGTGTAAATCTCAAATTTACAATTTGGCACATAAAAATCTACTTCGTTATATTGTTTCAACGCACCTTTTTGCGCATACACCGCAACTTGTTCCCCTTGAATTTCCAGCTGCTGATTCAATTGTAGCGTTGAACCCACTGGCACAGCATAAAAAACAGAGTTTTCATTTTTAATGTTGCTGGCACTACAGGCAGCAAGTGCGGCACTTAGCGCCGCGACCAGAAATCGAACAGGATAATGTTTGTATAAATCACGCATCTCGTTATACTCCGACTATCGCCAACAACTGTCAAGACCTAGCATCGACTAAAAATAATGTTGACACACCTCTGGTTTGCTTTTTTTGCTGTTTCATTTATCAGCGCCTGTTATCAGTGGTTAATAAATGGGCAGTCTGAAATTTTTTCTGCGCTGATTCAATCAACTTTTGAGATGGCAAGTCTCAGCGTTGAAATTTCCATTGGTTTAATTGGCGTGCTGGCACTCTGGTTAGGTTTTTTTAAAATCGCTGAACGTGCAGGGATGATTCAGTTTTTATCTCGACTTCTTGAGCCACTGTTTTTAAAGTTAATGCCGGATGTACCGAAAAACCACCCTGCACATGGCAGCATTACCATGAATATCGCTGCCAATATTTTAGGTTTAGACAACGCAGCAACGCCAATGGGCTTAAAAGCCATGCAAGATTTACAAACACTAAACCCCGAAAAAGACAGCGCCAGCAACGCGCAAATATTATTTCTTGTATTAAACACTTCGGCCGTTACTTTATTACCCGTGACGATATTTATGTACCGCGCACAACAAGGCTCGACTGACCCAACAGCCGTATTTTTACCAATACTGATGGCAACCAGCGCTTCTACGTTAACGGGGTTGCTTGCTGTCGCTTATGTACAAAAAATAAATCTGTTCGATAAAACCATTGCACTTTATTTTTCTGGTTTTGCCATCTTACTGGCAACGCTTGCCAGTTTTCTGGTATCACTACCAGCAGAGCAAATGGCAAAAACATCCAGTCTGTTGGGCAACTTTATTTTGTTTAGCATCATCATGCTTTTTTTAAGTGCAGGCTGGTTTAAAAAAATAGATGTGTACGATGCTTTTATTGAAGGTGCGAAACAAGGCTTTGAAATTGCTATCAAGCTAATCCCCTATCTACTTGCAATGTTAATAGCTATTGGTTTGTTGCGCAGCAGTGGCGTACTTGATGGACTGTTGTCATTTTTTGAAATGCTTTTCACTGGTTTAGGCGTTAACACCGACTTTATTCAAGCGCTACCCACAGCTTTCATGAAACCCTTAAGTGGCAGCGGCGCACGTGCCATGATGCTGGAAACCATGAACACCTACGGCGTAGATTCGTTTGCCGCAACTGTGTCAGCAATTATGCAAGGCAGCACTGAAACCACATTTTATGTGCTTGCGGTGTATTTTGGCAGTGTCGGCATTAAAAAAGTTCGTCATGCACTCGCCTGTGCCTTGCTGGCTGATTTTTCCGGAATAGCAACGGCTGTCTTTGCTGGTTATTTATTTTTTCATTAACAAAAGCTAAAATATTTTTCACTGGTAATTAATAACAAAATGCTTTAAAACATCAAACATGCAATTGCACTCACCATTCAAACTTATCACTCTCAGTTTATCGCTGCTATTTTTATCCGCCTGTTCGATGAACAAGATGATGGTTAATATGTCGATGCCAATGATTGAAGGTGGTATAGAGGCAATGAATGCTGAACCTGATTTGCAACTGGCGGAAGATTCCATGCCCGCTAACATCAGTATGCTGAATGGCATGATCCGCCTTGATCCTGAAAACGTTCAACTTCATATCTATGCAGCACAGGCTTATTACGGTTTATCTTATGGATTTAATGAAGATAAAGACCTCACGCGCGCGGACAAATTTTATCTTCGTGGCTTAAAACATGGTTTAATTGCACTTGAACTACGCGGTTTGAAAAACGCAAAAAAGCTAACGGTTGATGAATTTGAGCAGCAATTACAAAAATTAAATAAAGATGATGTAGCCGCGATTTTCTGGGCAGCGAGCAACTGGGCGAAATGGATTGATTTAAATCGCGATGATGCTGCAAGTTTAATACAGCTCGCCAAACCTACCGCAATGATGCAACGCGTATTAGAACTCAACGATACTTTCTACTACGGCAGTGCTCATATGTACTTTGGTGTTTATTACGGTGCGCGACCGCCAATGTTTGGTGGCGATTTTGCTAAATCTAAAAAATACTTTAACCGTGCACGGGAAATCACCGAAAACAAATTATTGATTGCTGACTTATTACAGGCGCAATATTTATCACGCCAAATGTTCGATCAAGATGATTTTCATCAGCGTTTAACAAAAATAATTGATGCACCAGAAGATTTATACCCAGAGTTAACCTTACTTAATCAAATTGCAAAACGAAAAGCTAGAATATTACTCAGCAAGGAGCAACAATGGTTTTAATCCGTGCCACCAAACATCAAACACTAAATAGAGCTTTAATTAACTTTCTATTTTTCTACCTATTTTTTTACGCGCAAAACGTTATTGCCAAAGAAGTCTATACCTTAAAGTTTGCCACCTTATTACCTACAGGAACCTCATGGACAAAAACCTTAGATAACTGGGTAAAAGACATCGAACAAAAAAGTCAGGGCCGACTTAAATTTAAAATTTATCCGGGCGGTGTAATGGGAGATGAACCCGATGTTTTGCGAAAGATTCGCAAAGGTCAGTTGCATGGCGGTTTGTTTAGCGGTTACGGCATTGGTCGCATTTATTCTCCTGCGCGTATTTTAGAACTGCCTTTTCTTTTTAAAAATACCGATGAGTCTGATTATGTAAGAAGCAAGCTAATGCCAGAAATTGAAACCGGCTTTCGTGATAATGGTTTTGAATTGCTGGGCTGGCCAGAAGTTGGTTTCATCCACTTTTTTTCAAAACATAAAATCCAGTCAATTGATGACATAAAAAATAGCCGCATCTGGTTGTGGCAGGGCGACCCTCTTGGCGAAGCGCTGTTCGCCGCTGCCGACATTAAACCGGTGCCACTATCCATCATAGACGTATACACACAACTTTCTGCGAAACATGGCAGCATTGATACTGTTTATATGTCCACCTTCGGCGCAATCGCATTACAGTGGTATTCAAAAGTAAAATATGCCACTCACATCTCTGTAACCAATGCAATTGGCGCAGTGGTTGTCAGCAATAAGTTTTATAACAAGCTGCCAAAAGACTTACAACAGTTGCTTAAAAAATCAGGCATCACTGCCAGCGATATTATTCGTGAACAAACCCGTAAAGAAAATACGCGAAGCAAACAATTACTCATCGATAATGGTATTGAGTTTTTATGGGACTGGGATACAGTCAATTTAGATGAGTTTATTGCGATTCGTGATAAAGCTGCCAAACACTTAATAAAATCAAACTACATACCGCAAACTTTTTTTGATAAAACACGTTCGCATCTTGAGGCTTATCGGCAACAACATGGCGACGCGGCGAAGCAATAAAAAGAATAGGGCTTTAGCTACCGTCTTCAATCTTTACGGGTTAATTTCTCGTAGTTGATTTTTCGTGGTTAATTTTCCATGGCTTGCCACTTGTTTTGCGTAAACGAAGTTGCCTCCTGTTTGAGACCATCGACGGCAGGGAAGCCGTCGTGAGCCTACAAGGACGTATTTACGGCGCGTCTCAAACAGGAGGTAACTTCGTCATCAATAACATATACCCCGTCCGCTTGCGGTGGGGTAGTTTATTAGTTATTAGAGAGCTTTGCACGATGTAGATTTTTCATAGTAGGCTGCGCATTGTTTAATAAATTTAATCATTTCTTACAAACCATAGAAAGCTGGCTCGCTGCTGGCAGTATATCGCTGCTGCTTTTTTTATCCATTTTTCAAATATTACTGAGAAATTTTTTTGATTTTGGTTATCCTGAAATCGACATTATAAATCGCAACCTGCTCGTTCTTTGCGGCATGATGGGCGCGGTGCTGGCGACATCAAAACGCTTGCATATAAAAACCGATGCCTTAAACGTACTACTCTCCCCAGCACTAAAACAAAAACTTCAATTACCTTTGGCTTTATTCGCTAGCGGCGTTTGTTTCTTGCTTTGTTATTACGCCATCGTTTTTGTTAACGACGAATGGCAGTACGCACCAGTTAATGAGCGCTGGACATTGCCTTTTACTCTTATCTATCCTTTTGGTTTTGCCTTGATGAGTTGCCATTTTTTGCTTAATGAGTTTATTCGTGATGAATAAGTATTAAGCTATGTTATTCATTGTCATTTTACTCATTATTATTGCGCTAATTGGCGCGCCACTATTTACAGTACTGGCTTCTGCCGCGTTACTCGCCAGTTATTCTGCAGAAATAAGTCCCGACATTCTCATCATTGAGATGAATCGCTTAACCACTTCACCAAACATGATAGCGCTGCCACTATTTATTCTTGCCGGTGTCATCATGGCGCACGGCGGCGCACCAAAAAGACTGGTCGCTTTTTACCGCGCAAATTTTGGTTTTTTGCCGGGTGGTATTGCGGTTGTTACATTAATTAGCTGCGCATTTTTTACTATGTTTTCTGGCGCGTCCGGCGTCACCATTCTTGCGCTTGGCGGATTACTTTATCCCATATTAAAAGATGAAGGTTATCCGCAAAATTTTAATTTAGGTTTGTTAACCACATCTGGTTCGCTTGGTTTGTTATTCCCGCCCAGCCTTGCCATTATTATTTACGGCATTGTCGCCAAAGTTAATATCGAAGAAATGTTTTTAGCTGGCTTATTACCCGGTTTGTTACTCATTATAATGTTGACCATCTATAGTAGTTATATTGGTCGCCAGCATAATGTAAAACACCACAGTTTTGTTTTTAGCGAAGCCATTAAAACCTGTAAGCGTTGCATGTTTGATATACTTTTACCTATTGGCATTGTACTGGGAATTTTTGGCGGTTTTGTTTCTTTGACGGAAGCAGCAGCTGTCACAGTGGCTTATTTACTGTTCATTGAAACCACTATTTACAAAACCATTTCCATAAAAAAGCAGGGCTTATCTTTATTAACCGAAGCCAGCACATTATTTGGCAGTTTGATTATTATTCTTTTAATTGCATTAGGTTTAACAAATCTGTTAATTGATGCGCAACTGCCGATGCGTTTACTCGACTTTATTGAACAGTTCATTGACTCGAAAATCCAATTTTTGATTTTACTCAATATCTTTTTATTGCTTGTCGGCGCGTTGATGGATATATTTTCAGCTTTATTAGTTGTGGTGCCGCTATTGTTGCCGCTCGCCGCTCGCTACGACATTCACCCCATTCATCTTGGTATTATTTTTCTGGCAAATCTGGAGATTGGCTACTCAACGCCACCAATCGGCATTAACCTTTTTATCGCCAGCCAAAGGTTCAAAAAGCCCATTCTTACGCTGTTTCGTTCAACTATTCCTTTTTTGCTCATTATGCTAGTTTGGTTATTAGCAATTACTTATCTGCCAAATTTGTCGTTGTGGCATTTATAACAAAAGCTAAGCCAAGTTTAAAAAAATGTGCCAGCTAGTGAAAAAAATAATGAAAAATAGAACCAGTGGCGGTATTCTTGCTCTATAGTTATACAATAAGAAACAGGCGCTGTTGCGTCTGTTTTGCTAAGTCAGCTTTATTAGTAATGATTTTACTAAAAACACTAAAAAAATAAATAATGGAGAGATAAGATGCAAAAACCCTGGCTTAAAAGTTACCCCACTGGCATTAAGGAAGAAATTGACATTAATGCCTATTCTTCAGTTGCAAATATTTTTGATTCCAGCGTCGCCCAATTTGGTGAACTACCAGCTTATACTAATTTTGGTAAAACCCTTTCATTTCACGACGCTGATATTTACACGGCACAACTAGGTGCTTACTTGAAAAACGAACTCGGCCTTGTAAAAGGTGACCGCGTTGCCGTGATGATGCCGAACCTGCTACAGAATCCTATCGCTATATTTGCCATTCTCCGCGCTGGACTTGTCGTGGTAAATACCAACCCGCTGTATACCACGCGTGAATTAAAACATCAGCTCAACGACTCTGGCGCAAAAGCAATAATTATTGTTGAAAATTTTGCCAATGTTTTAGAAAAAGTTATTGATGAAACACAAATAGAAAAAGTTATTACCACAAAAATGGGCGACATGTTGTCACCGGTAAAAGGTTTCATCATTAATACGGTTGTTAAATATATTAAAAAAATGGTGCCCGCGTATCATTTAAAGAATGCGATTACTTTTAAGCAAGCATTAAAACTAGGCGCGCAACATCGATTTCAAACCGTGGCGACTAACCATGAAGACATTGCTTTTTTACAATACACTGGCGGCACCACCGGTGTTTCTAAAGGTGCTATCTTAACTAATAAAAATATGGTGAGTAATGTATCACAGGCATCGGAATGGATTAGGCCATTTATCGGCAAAGAAAAAAGCACTATTATTACAGCATTACCGCTTTATCATATTTTTTCACTAACCGCTAACTGTCTAACGTTTATGCGTTACGGCTGGTGTAATTATCTAATAACTAATCCGCGTGATATAAATGGATTTGTCAAAGAACTTAAAAAAACTGACTTCAGGGTATTCACCGGAGTTAACACATTATTTAACGGGCTATTAAATCACCCTGATTTTAAAACTATTGATTTCAGCAAGTTTTTATTTGCCCTTGGCGGCGGCATGGCAGTACAGCGTGGTGTTGCTGAACGCTGGCGAGAAGTTACTGGCACCACATTAATCGAAGCCTATGGTTTAACAGAAACATCACCTGCTGCCTGCATGAACCCTATGAATCTAAAAGAATTTAACGGCAAGATTGGTTTGCCGATTTCTTCTACTGAAGTATCGATGCAGGATGATGACTGGAATGAAGTCGCACTCGGCGAACATGGTGAAATATGTATTCGCGGGCCACAGGTCATGAAGGGTTACTGGCAACGCCCAAAAGAAACTTCTAATGTATTAAGTAACGAAGGCTGGTTACATACTGGTGACATTGGCTTTATTGACGAAAGTGGTTTTGTACAAATTGTTGATCGCAAAAAAGACATGATTTTAGTGTCAGGATTCAATGTTTTTCCCAACGAAGTCGAAGAAGTCCTTGCTGGACACCCCGATGTTGTTGAAGTTGGCGTTATCGGAAAGCCTGATGAACATAGCGGCGAAGTTGTTATGGCAGTAGTAGTTAAAAGTGATGACTCATTAACCGAAGAAACATTGAGAGATTTTTGCCGTAAAGGTCTAACCAGTTACAAAGTACCTAAGTCAATAATATTTACTGACGAATTACCCAAAACCAATGTTGGTAAAATATTACGACGCGAATTACGTGATAAATATATTACTGGCACTTAAAAAAACAACTACCCACAGATGCACGCATAAGTTTTTACCTGTAGGCATCTGTGGGAAATCACAAAAATGAATAACTCCCACTAACAATAAATACTGCTCTCTCGCAGTTTGTCATTTTAAAATTTAAATAATATATTTGCCTGCAAACCATTTATACTTTCGCGGGCAACATACTCCATGCGCATAGAAACTTTTGTGGTAAATTTATATTGCATACCAGCACCCAGTAGCAAGCCATCGTCATCACCAAAATCATAGCCCAAACGAACTAACATATCGGTTTTATTTGAGAGCGGAACAGATTCAACAGCGGAAGCCCAAACACCAGTTGCGGAACTAATACTTCCGCCATTAAATGTATCAAAATCACCGCTATCCATATAACCAATTTCTAAAGCGGTAGAAATATCATCATTCATTTTAAACTCAAAATTGTAACCGCCAAAAAATTGAAAACCGCGGGCGCTGCCAGCGCCAGGTAAATTATTAAAACCAAAACCACCACCAACATAAATGCGCTTTGCATCAACAACACCTTCGGCATTTGCAGCAGAAACCAAAGACATTAGTGTTAACATAAAAATTATTTTTCTCATAAGTAAATCCACAGCGTGTTATAAAGAAGCGTATTTCACCATATAAGTGAGCTGATCGCCAATATCTACTAGCAACTATATTCAAAATACACCAAACTATTGGCAAATAAATTTTGGCTCAAAATTATTATGGTACGTTTAATTATTCTTATTGCAGTCGCGGCTATCGCATTGATTCTTTGGCATAAAATTTCAAAGACCAAAGGCGAAAAGCGAAAAAAAATGATTCTCTGGAGTATCATCGGCAGCGTGCTTGCTATTTTGGCAGTACTTGCCGTTACCGGTCATCTCAATATCATCACCGCGATGATCGCTGGTGCAGTCGCTCTGCTACCACGCGCCATACAAATGGCGAAATATCTACCGTTCATTAATCGGCTCTACCAACAACATGGCCGGCAGCATGGGCAGCAGCACAAACAACAAAATGCCCGACAAAACAACCAACAGCAATCTCAAGCAAATGCTAAACAAAACATGAGTGTTGACGAAGCGCTACAAGTGCTTGGTTTAGAGGCGAGTTATACAGAAGATGATGTTGTTCAGGCACACCGTCGCATGATGCAAAAAGTTCATCCGGATCGCGGTGGGTCGGATTATTTGGCTGCGCAAATTAACCAGGCAAAAGAGGTCTTGTTGGGTTAATCAGCTTACAAAAGGAAAATAACCGCTGTACGCTTAATAAATCGCGACACAAAAGCCACCCAATAAAAAAGCCGAGCTAACAAAGCCAGCTCAGCTCTCTCAAATTCAATGCCCAGATAATTCCGGAGCGTAAATCTTACGCCATTGAACGAATATTGTTATTCATGCGGCTTTTGGTGCGCGCAGCTTTGTTGGCATGAATCAAACCTTTACCGGCAACACGGTCAATCACAGGTGTCGCTTCTTTATATGCGGTTTCTGCTGCAGCTTTATCACCTGCTTCTATCGCGTAATAAACTTTTTTAATGTAAGTGCGCATCATTGAACGCACGCCTACATTACGTGTGCGGTGAATGTCTGCCTGTCTAGCGCGTTTTTTTGATGATGCTGAATTTGCCACTGTTATATACCGTCTGTTGCCGTCTTTGAAAAAAAGAGCGCGTAGGATGCCTGTTTTAGCGCCAGTTGTCAATCAAAATCGTCAGCATTGTTAGCCCAAAACCCTCTGAACCCTGTAATAATAGAACACAGGTCAAGCTCAGAAATAGTGGTTTAGAATTACGCGGGCAACAGGTACAATCTCGTTATCAGCCACTATAAACAATCATCAAAAATAGCCGGAGACAGCCCTGAGCACTAAACTACTGCGATCGACCTTTACTGTGGGGGGAATGACGCTTTTATCCAGGATTTTTGGACTGTTGCGCGACATCACGCTGGCGACGCTTTTTGGCGCATCTGGCGGCACCGATGCCTTTTTGGTCGCTTTTAAAATCCCCAATTTCATGCGCCGTCTGTTTGGTGAAGGCGCTTTTTCTCTGGCATTTGTACCAGTACTTTCTGAATACCGCGAAAAACACGACAAAGCTGTTTTAAAAGACCTCATTAACCATGTCGCCGGCACACTAGGCGGTTTTTTACTGTTGCTATCAGTATTAGGCATGGTGTTTGCGCCAGTGGTTGTTTATATCTTTGCGCCCGGTTTTGCCGGTAATACCGGGCAACTTCAACTAACAGCCGACTTACTGCGCATTACCTTCCCCTATATTTTTTTTATTGCATTGGTTGCTTTTTCTGGTGGTATTTTAAACAGTTTTCACCAGTTCGCCGTGCCTGCTTTTACGCCTGTTTTACTCAATATTTGCCTGATTGCCTCAGCTTTTTATCTTGCGCCTTATTTTGAGGAGCCATTGATGGCGCTGGCGTGGGGTGTAGCGATTGCCGGCGTTGTGCAACTGCTGATTCAATTTCCAGCACTAGTAAAACTGGGATTAATGCCATTGCCCAAAATAAAACGTGGGCATGCTGGCGTAAAAAAAATAATCAAATTGATGATCCCGGCGATTTTTGGCTCGTCAGTGGCACAGATTAATTTATTATTGGACACAGTTATTGCCTCTTTTTTAATCACCGGCAGCGTCACCTGGCTGTATTATTCTGATCGTTTACTGGAATTCCCACTCGGCGTTTTAGGCATTGCCATTGCTACCGTTATTTTACCTACACTGTCGCAACAACATGCGCGCGCATCAGCCGAGCAATTTAACCAAACACTCAATTGGGCATTACGACTGGTGACTTTAATTGCAATACCCGCTGGCGTTGGTTTGTTTATTCTTGCCGGACCTATTTTGTCGTCACTTTTTGAATACGGAAAATTCACCACCAGCGACACCTATTTTGCCAGCTTAAGCTTGATGGCTTACATGCTGGGTTTACCCGCGTTAATTGCCATTAAAATTTTGGCGCCCGGTTATTACGCACGACAAGATACACGCACCCCTGTTCGCATTGGTATTATTGCCATGGTGTGCAACATGTTTTTGAACCTGCTTTTTGTGCTGCCGATGGTGATGCTGGATTACGAAGCACCGCATGTTGGGCTGGCACTGGCGACCAGTTTTTCTGCTTATATTAATGCCGTATTATTATACAAAGGTTTACGTGATAAAAATATTTTTCAGCCACAGGACGGCTGGGCAGCTTGGATTTTCCGTATAATTATCGCTTCTATGGCGATGGCAGCAGTTATTTTCTGGTTGAATTCTGATGCCATTCAATGGAGTCAGTGGGCATTAATTGAACGATTGAAAAACCTGCTGTTGATTATTATTTCAGGCGCGTCCATGTATTTTATTATGCTCTGGTTGCAAGGTGTGCGCCCTGCCCAGCTAAAAAAGACCAATTAAGAAAAAACCAGCTAAAAAACTAATGAAAATTATTCGCGGCTTACATAATTGCAAAACGCAACAGCAAAACGGTGTGCTCAGCATCGGTAATTTTGATGGCCTGCATTTGGGTCATCAAAAAATGCTGGAGCAATTACACACCGAAGCAAAACGGCTGAACACGCACAGCGCTCTGATGACATTTGAGCCGCTGCCACGCGAATACTTTGCCGCGGGGCAGACAATAACCAGCTCAACCGCTGCACGCTTAATGAATTGCAGCGAAAAAATGCGTACGCTCAACCAATTCGATTCAAGCTTACGCCCGAACTATTTATTAATTTTGCGATTCAATCAAACACTGGCAAAAATGCGCGCGACAGATTTCATAACCGATATTCTTGTTGACCAACTCAAAATAAAATCACTCATCATTGGTGATGATTTTCGCTTCGGCTGCGACCGTCAGGGTGATTTCAAACTGCTACAGCAGTACGGCGAAAAATATCAATTTTCTGTTACCAATATTAAATCACATCGTATTGAAGTTGACAGCGAGCAACAGCGTGTCAGCAGCTCATTAATTCGCGATGCTTTAGCTGACGACCAACTTAATAACGCCGACAAAATGCTGGGCCGCGCTTACACCATTTGTGGGCATATTCAGCACGGCGACAAACGCGGGCGCAGCATTGGTTTCCCCACCGCAAATATCCATTTAAGGCGGCTGGAAACACCACTTCGCGGCGTGTATTCTGTTACCATGCACAGTTTGAAACATGGCGATATTGCTGGCATTGCCAATATAGGAAAACGCCCGACGGTAAATGGCGAGCGCGTGCAACTTGAAGTACATTTATTTGATTTTGAACAGTCGCTTTATGGCGACCAGGTTTGTATTTCCTTCCAGCATAAAATTCGTGCTGAGAAAAAATTTGAATCGTTTGACGGCTTAAAACAACAAATAAAAATCGACTGCGATGCCGCTTTAAAATTATTAGCCAACACAGCGACCAACAGCTAACTAACACATAGAAAAATGACCGACTACAAAGCAACCTTAAATTTACCCGCCACCGATTTCCCCATGCGCGGTAACCTTGCCAATCGCGAACCGGAAATGCTCAAGCAATGGCAACAAACAAATCTCTATCAAAAAATTAGAGAGGCTTGCGATGGTCGCCCGACATTTGTTTTACACGATGGCCCACCGTACGCCAACGGCGACATTCACATCGGTCACGCGGTTAACAAAATTTTAAAAGACATCATTGTAAAAAGTCACACCATCGACGGTTTTGACGCGCGTTATGTGCCCGGTTGGGATTGCCACGGTTTGCCGATTGAATTGATGGTCGAAAAAAAAGTCGGTAAGGCTGGTAATAAAATTGATGCCAAAACCTTCCGCGAAAAATGCCGCGAGTACGCTGCAAAACAAGTTGATGTTCAACGCGAAGGTTTTATGCGACTCGGTATTTTGGGTGACTGGGATAAACCTTATCTCACTATGGATTATAAATTTGAAGCTGACATCGTGCGCAGCCTCGGCAAAATTATTGATAAAGGGCATTTGCATCAGGGCAGCAAACCGGTGCACTGGTGTTTAGATTGTGGCTCGGCTTTAGCAGAAGCGGAGGTTGAATATCAAGATAAAGAATCGCCTGCTATTGATGTTATGTTTACCGCCGTTAATAACAGTGATTTCGAAAAAGCTTTCAACTCAACTGACGGCGAAGGTGACATTTCCGCAGCTATCTGGACTACCACACCGTGGACACTGCCCGCCAATCAGGCTGTGGCGATGCATTCTGAGTTCACTTATGACCTGTATCAAATAAAAACTGACAATGGCTCAGTACGTTTAATTTTGGAAACATCATTAGCCGAAAGTGCGCTTGCACGTTACGGCATCGAAAACGCGCAACTGCTCGCCAGTTGTCAGGGTTCGGCGTTAGAAAATCTGCTGGTGCAACACCCGTTCTACGACAAGCAGGTGCCGATCATCCTCGGCGACCACGTTACTACCGAAGCAGGCACGGGTAGCGTACACACAGCGCCCGGTCACGGGCAAGATGACTTTATTGTTGGCAATCGTTATGGGCTGGAAGTTTATAACCCTGTCGGCGGCAATGGTGTGTTTTTAGCGGACACAGAAATGTTCGCTGGCAAACACGTGAACAAAGTCAATCCCGAAATCATCGAAGTGCTTGAAGAAAATCATGTGTTGTTAAAACATGAAAAAATGCAGCACAGTTATCCCTGTTGCTGGCGACACAAAACACCGATTATTTTTCGCGCGACACCGCAATGGTTTATCAGTATGGAACAGGCTGGTCTGCGCGAACTTGCCAACAAAGCAATTCGCGAAACATCGTGGCTGCCAGACTGGGGACAGGCGCGCATCGAAAGCATGGTTAACAATCGACCCGACTGGTGCATTTCACGGCAGCGTACTTGGGGCGTGCCGATACCTTTATTCGTACATAAAGAAACCGGCGAGTTACATCCCGACACACAAAACTTAATTGAACAAGTTGCGAAAAAAATTGAAGAACAAGGCATTGAAGCCTGGTTTTCAATGGATGCCAGCGAACTACTGGGCGACGAAGCTGACGATTACGATAAAACCACCGACACTTTAGATGTCTGGTTTGATTCCGGCGTAACACATGCCTGCGTTTTAGATCAGCGTAACAAACTGCCCTTCCCGGCGGATTTATATTTAGAAGGTTCCGATCAGCACCGCGGCTGGTTTCAGTCATCACTGTTAACTTCGGTAGCAATAAATGGTGTTGCACCTTACAAAACCGCTTTAACGCATGGTTTTACGGTTGATGCTAACGGCAAAAAAATGTCGAAGTCACTGGGCAATGTTATCGCCCCGCAAAAAATTGTTGGCACATTAGGCGCAGACGTTTTACGACTGTGGGTTGCCAGTAGCGATTACAGTAACGAGATGACGGTGTCGGATGAGATTTTAAAACGCAGTGCCGATGCTTACCGTCGCATCCGAAATACTGCGCGTTTTCTGCTGGCAAACTTAAACGGCTTTGACCCAACAACTGATAAACTTGAAACCAAAGATTTACTTTCGTTGGATCGCTGGGCAATTGCTAAAACATTGGAATTACAAAACGAAATTATCGCCGCCTACAAAGAATTTAATTTCCACTTAATTCATCACAAGTTGCAACATTTTTGCACGATTGATTTAGGCGGTTTTTATCTCGACATTATTAAAGACCGACAGTACACAACACAAAGCAACAGCGTCGCACGACGCTCTGCACAAACAGCGCTGTATCATATTAGTGAAGCGTTGTGCCGTTGGATTGCGCCGATTTTAAGTTTTACTGCAGAAGAACTGTGGCAAGCGATGCCAGGCAAACACAGTGATTCTGTATTGCTTGAAAACTGGTACGCAGATCTAAGAGAATTAGATGCTAGTGAAAAAATGAACATGGCTTTCTGGCAAAACATTCTTGAAATTCGCTCGGCGGTAAGCAAAGAGCTGGAAACTTTGCGTGAGGATAAAACTATTGGTTCATCACTCGACGCAGAGGTAACACTTTATGTCGATGAAGATTTACAAAACGCACTAGCAACATTAAAAGAAGAATTGCGTTTTGTACTCATCACATCAAAAGCTAGCATGCAAAATATAAAGGATGCAACTGACGATTGCGTTGAAAAAACTATCGACAGTGGACAAACAATTAAAATCAAAACCTCTGCATCAGACGATATAAAATGCGTACGCTGCTGGCATCATCGCGAAGATGTTGGTAGCAATACTGAGCACCCCGAACTTTGTGGTCGCTGCGTAGAAAATGTTACAGGTGATGGCGAACAACGTTTATTCGCTTAAAATACAACAACCCGTGTTTCCTGAACGATAACCGAAGAATTTTATTCCATAAGGTGCTCATAGCCAAGATCCTTCGGTTGTCGCTCAGGATGACACTAAAACTTTAAAAATATAAACTAATATTATGAAATGGCTATGGCTTTCAGCACTCACAATTATTCTTGACCAGCTAACAAAAAAAATAGCGGAAGCAGAATTATTACTACACCAACCAATTGCTATCTTGCCTGGTTTTAACTTCACTTTAGCGTATAACAAAGGTGCAGCTTTTAGTTTTTTGAGTGATGCTGGTGGCTGGCAACGAATTTTTTTTGTGACTCTATCCACTGTCATCAGCATCTTTCTTTTTTTCTGGTTAAAACAAATCACAAAAGATGAAAAGCAAAAAAGCAATCAACTAATACAAATCGCCATTGCGTTTATTCTCGGCGGTGCCATTGGCAATTTAATTGACCGCGCGATGACCGGCGCAGTTGTCGATTTTATTCAAATTTATTATTCCACTTATTATTTCCCAACATTTAACATTGCAGACTCAGCTATTACGGCAGGCGCAGGATTATTAATTCTCGATATGTTTTTAGAAGCAAAACGAAACAAAAAAATTAATTAGGAATATACATGACTGACGAAATAAACATGCACAGTCTGGTATTAATGCACTACAGCATCGCATTAACCAACGGCACAGAAATCGAAAGCAGTTTTGACGAAGAGCCAGTTGAAATCACTATGGGCAATGACGACATCACCGAAGGCATGGAACTTGCGCTGTTTGGTTTAAAAGAAGGTGATACGCAAACATTAATGCTCACTGTAGAACAAGGATTTGGACTGCGCGATGAAGAGAATATTCACGACATGCCTCTGTCAGATTTTCCTGAAGAATTGCCACCCGAAACTGGTCTGTCTTATTCTTTTGAATCCCCGGACGATGGCGAGATACCCGGCACTGTGGTCAGCGTAAAAAAAGATAGCGTTGAGGTTGATTTTAACCACCCCTTAGCGGGACAAGAAATTGTTTTCAAAGTTGAAATACTGGGCATCAACAACGCACATGCTGGGATTGAAGCTAACTAACGGAAGCCAACTAACGGAAACTAATTAAACGATGAATATTTACCTAGCCAATCCGCGTGGTTTTTGTGCAGGCGTTGACCGTGCGATTGAAATTGTCGAACGCGCACTGGAAATTTTTTCACCGCCTATTTATGTACGCCACGAAGTCGTACACAACCGTTATGTGGTTAGCAGCTTAATTAAAAAAGGCGCGATATTTGTCGAAGAACTAAATGAAATTCCCGATGGTGCTACCGTAATTTTTAGCGCGCACGGCGTTTCGCAACAAGTACGTAACGAAGCAAACAATCGTGACCTGCGTATATTTGATGCCACCTGCCCATTGGTAACCAAAGTACATTTAGAAGTTGCTCGACACGAAAAGAAAACCGAAGATGTTATTCTTATTGGTCACATCGGTCACCCCGAAGTGGAAGGTACACTTGGTCAGTACAAAAATAATTCGCACAGCGACATTTATCTGATAGAAACCGTTGCCGATGTTGAAACACTTAAAGTCAAAAATCCGCAAGCGTTGGCTTACGTTACACAAACAACTTTATCGGTTGATGACACAAAAAATATTATTACTGCATTGCAGAAAAAATTTCCCAATATTCAGGGGCCGCGCAAAGATGACATTTGTTATGCCACCCAAAATCGTCAGGACGCGGTAAGAGAACTGGCAGATAAAGTGGATGTATTTTTAGTGATTGGTTCTGCTAACAGTTCAAACTCAAACCGCTTGCGCGAACTTGCAGAAAAACAAAATGTTACCGCTTATTTAATTGATGGTGTAGAAGATATTGATAATAGCTGGTTTGAAAAAGCACACTCTATCGGTGTAACAGCAGGTGCCTCTGCGCCGGAAATACTTGTACAAGAGGTTATTAGTACATTAGAAAAATTATTTGATACCACTATTATTACCAATGAAAAGGCAACTGAAAATGTGCATTTTCAGTTGCCGCAGCAGTTACGTTAATAAAAACTAATACCTAAATAACTTATACCCTACAAGTGGTGCCTAGTTAAGGCAACTAACAGCTGTCGATGGGCCAGCAACACCACCGGGTGCAGTCTCCGCCATCTGACCCAAAGAGTCCAACGTTAGGGTCACCTGTGTTGCATCTGTAGGCGTGGCACTTATTGTGTATTTAAATGCGTCGGTAACGCTTGAATCTATTGCCAATGTATAATGCCCTTCTGAACTGGCAGTATTTGCTACCGTCGCACCAACATAAGTATTAGTATTCATATAAATTTCTTCCATACGAGCTGCCAATGAAAGCAACGAATTCATCGCATCTGCACATTCGGCTTTCCTAATATGCTGCACATAGGAAGGGTAAGCTACGGCTGCAAGGATACCGATAACGGCAACCACAATCATCAGTTCCAGCAAAGTAAAACCTTTATTATACTGTTTCATTACTCCTCTACCTCATTCCAAAATGTTCGCCTAACACCTCGCACCATCTCAGCAGCCTTACACTCTGAGCCGATACATATCGTAGGCACACCATTTTCTGGGATTGAAGTTACTACACCAGGCGGAATACCTTCCTTTGCAATATTATATAAATGCCGACCGGGCCGATTATTTGTAGTCGACGTTACTACCGGCGATGCATCAAGAGCATTCATAAAAAACACTTTACCTTGACCGGATTGTGGGCTACAAATGCTAGCTGCTGTATCATCTCTTGGTACAAAAGTTGTAACAATAACAGAGCCTCCCAGTATCAGCGCTTCTGACAAGCCTTTTTCACCTATCCAGTTACCTGTAGAAGTTTCGTCATCCAGAAAAATATACCAACCCTCCGTATTACCAAGTGCCGTTAAAGCTGCATCCTGCGCACTTGTATTCTCCGCAGGTGTACCAGCTCCAGTAACACCTTCGGCACCGGCTAAATTTTCTGTTGCGTTATAAAGTTCCGCTTCGGTTAACGGTTGATAGCTTGGATTAACATAATCGGGAACATTATATATATTTTTATCTTTCAGTAAATAAATACGATCGTGCACAGCAAGGTTATTTGGGTGCGCACGATAGCCTGACGTTATTGCAAGGGCAAGATATGCCTGCTTGCCTCTTTCTGCGATTAAAGCAACATCAGGTGGGTAATAAAAACGCCTCGCATCAGCAGGACTATTATCCACCGCCAAGTTAGCAATACTACCACCCTTAATGCTAGAAGGACTAAAGCTTGTCGTAGACTCATCAATATCAAAACGTAAAATCTGTCCACCCATATCAGCCGCATACAATCTGTCTATATTGCCATCACCGCTTATGTCCAGCGGTGCGACGCGAGCAGGGATGCTATAATTCATACTAGGCACCACAGTATCTCCAGCAGGCCCACCCGACCACAGTAGTTCACCACTGTCAGCATCAGCAATATACACCACATTACCAACACTATCAGTGCTTCGGATACTACCAGCATCCTGATTTATATCGTAACCACCACCAAATATCAGCACGTCTTTTGAGTTAGTACCATCTTTCACTTTTGCAACATTAATTGATGACCATGTTTGACCAAGATCTGCGTAATCACCTACGCCTCCCTTAATAACCCAACGCAAACTAGGGGCTACAGGATTTGTTACATCTAACGAATAGTAGTTTTTCCCACCGCGGCGCATGCCAACATATAAGTAAACAAACTCACCAGTGCCACTAATAATGCCGTCTTTATTGGCATCATTAACTCTAGCAACCACATCTCCATCTAAACCATATATTTTACTACCAACAGCACTTGTCATTACACCATTTAAGTTAGACAGTAATTCTTGCGGAATAAAAGAAAATATTTCAGAGCCATCAGTTGTATTAATAGCATGTAGATACCCATCATTAGTGGCAACAAAAGCAACAATATCAAATATGGGAGTATTATATTGCACTAACGCTGGCTGAGAATGCAGGGGGTCACCCATCTCAAGACGCATATCTACCGTACGGCTATCGTTGTTAGTATCAAAAACATCAATACCAGCAGCCCAATCAAGTAACGTATCGCGACGTGAAATACCAGGAATCGCACTTCCTAACCCAGTAATATTCAACATTGCTGAACCATCGGTAATCGCTAAGTTCGAGCTAGTAACCTCATTCCCCGCGCTAGTCAAATTAGCCAACGATGACTGCGGCTTTAAAACACCGCTGTTATTAGTATACGTGCCTGTGTACGTATACACTTTACGTGGGCCGTTAATTTCAAATTCATTTGCAGCACCACCTGCTTCTACGGCAGAGCCATCTGCTTCTGCTGACCAAAAGCTTCTCGCTTTTGGATCATTGTTAAAAAATCCCGTTACTGGATCCACTGCAGCATTACCATCGCCATCCTTAATAATTGGCTGGCGAATGCCTGTGCTAATGTCAGTAACAAAATCTAGTTCATATTTTTTAAAGTTACCCGCCCAATGCTGCCCTATGCTTGGTTTAAACACCGTAAAATACAGGTCGTTAAGGCTCACTGCGCGGTTAAATGCATTAACAGCAACTGCAGGAGAAGAAAACGAAGTTTCTGTCTTATAAATATCCTCAACAATAGCGTTTAAACTGGTAGCCAATGATAAAGCATCGTCTGCAAAAAACCGTTTTCCAGCTTTTGTTACGGCTTGACTAGCATCTGCGGTATCCTTCAATAATGGATTTTCATTTGCAAAACCAATAGTAAATGTTGATATTACTTGCTTATCCTTGAGCGTTGCGTTTGGGTCGCTTGTACCGATTATTAAGTTTTGATCATTTGTACCAATCGATTCAGAAATTTCATTTAAGCAATTATCGACAGGGGCACCACCAAGACCAGTATCGTCATCACTACCACAGCCTGACCCGCTAACGATAGTACTTTCCGCACCGCTATCAATATTACCCTTACGCGCGGAATTCAGCTCATCATGAACAGGATCGCCATCTGTCAACATAACTATAAAGTTTTTCTGGCACTCATTTTTTATTGGTGAAATATATCTATTACCAGAGCGTGACGATGCCACACTGGGTTGAGGTGTAGCACTAATAAAATTACCATCGCCATCAAAATTTAGGTTTGAAGAAGAATTTAGACCATAATCTACATCTTTGCCTTGGTAATACATCACTGCCTCATAGAATGTTTCTGACAGCGGGGTATTGCCAATAGGTACCATCGCATTTAGCTTGTCAATAAAATCTTTCCGTTGCGTACCGGGGCCGCTAGCACCAACTAATCCTATATCAGCCACCGGCACTAATACCATACCGCCGTTACCATCAGCAGAGTAGCGCATCAAGCCAATATTCAATTTCGAGTTTGAATTAACAAAATCTGTGACCACATCTTTCATAACCTCGATGCGGGTTTTACCAGCAAAGGTTTTTGGTGCGCTAATGATATAATTCAAGTAGTTACCGCTATATATCGATCTACCGGTACCGGCAGTGCCCCAATTCATTTCCTCTGTAGACGTATTTGACCAGGCTGCTGCATTTTGCGATGCATACACTCTCGCATCACCTGTAGTCTCACCATGGATACCACTATCAGCTTCACATTCAATAAAGTCATCCAATTCACTTACTTCCCAGTCACTACGCCACTGGTTATTAAAATATTGTGAAACTTTACCTGAATAAAAACCAGTTATATCAAGAGAGGCTGCTTCGTTACACACCACTGCTGTTCTGTTAACTTGTCTTACAAATTGATTGAAGCCTACGTTAGAAAAAGTACATAGGAGGCTAGCATTTGTATCACCCACCGCATTAATAACGGCAGTAAAAGAAAAACCAGGCAATGTATACACACGATCGCTATCATAACAAGCGGCGGCACTGGAATAACTGGCGGTAGGATCATAGTCTGGTCGAGTAAAAACTGTCGTATCCATAGACCCCGAAGTATCAAGCACAAACAACACGTTCGCTTGCGTTTCCAGTGTTGAGTTACTCACAGAGCGGTATATTTCAATATCTTCTGCAACTACAGGTAATGAAATCATCATCCCATACAGCATACTTATTGCAGTGATTTTTTGCTTTTTCATAAATATAAACATAATAATTCTCTCTAATTTGATCCAAGCTGCTTAATTCAAACTGCCTGGTTCGCAATAGTCAACTTACCTTAAATCTCTTTATTGTCACCACTAATTCTTCTTAGTGGCACCATTTAATAATTAATTTTGACCATGTCCAAACTATGCTACCAACGAATTTGTGTTACTTTTTTCGTTTTTATTTCATAAATAACGGTGGCATATTTTCCAAGGCGTGCTTTTGCTTTTTTCAAAGGCACTTCAACACGCCCTGAAAATGCCTTTGTTTTTGGTGTAATGGCTACCTTAATTTTTTTACATGCATCACAAGTTCTACCTTCAACAAAGCCTTTTAGGCTTCCATCAAGATAAATTCTCAGTGCGTCCGATTCAATCGCATTATAGGGTTGATTTCGAGCGCGAAATTCTTTGGCAGCATCACTCTCTCCTTTTACAAGCCTTTCGTCCAACGCCATAACAGGTTGTGCAAATACCAAAGACAGCGTAATTATTATAAGATTTTTCATATATTCACCTTTCTATGTAAATTATCCGCACGAAGCTGATGGGAAGCGTGCGCCTTGACTTAGCAAAGCACTTGGTGCATTAGGTGCAGCAACTCTGTTCGTCGAAACGCTGTAAAAATTAAAAGTAAATCCTTTACCTTTTTGCAAGCTATTACCTACACCAGAAGCGCAGCCAGCATACACTATTGACCCTGCTGTATTATTACTGGTAGCGGGAGATGCAACAGACTGCACGTTAGGAAGAACCGTCTGATAGTTAATAGGCCCGCCTAGCACTACTTTTGCACCTTCTGATAGCGTATATTCCAGTAACGAGTATGCGTCATTAAATGCTCTCTGGTGTTGCCTAGCATTTGCTGTCGCTTTTAACTCTATACTTGCACTATTCATTGATGACACGCCAATTAATGTCATTACTGTTAGTAACACAAGCGCTAAAATCAACACAAAACCGCTTTGTTTATTTTGCATTCTATTTTTCTGTTTAATTGTAGGCATAATTTTCTCGTAAAATGTCGCTATAAAGAACTATATCTGCTTAAGATTTTTCATATCAATAACACTGGAAATCATAAAATAACGAAACCCATCCTGACCACCAAAATTTGTCGCTGGAGCACCATTAATGTGAAATGTACCTGGAATAGTGAATGTTTGTGCCGTATTAATGCCAATTTGCCTTTGGTCTGTGCGCATCAATAACATTATTTTAGCGGCATAAACATTAAGCCAGTCATTATTTGTAGTGATTACATTCGGATCGTCATAGCGGTCAACTTTTTGGTCGCCATTAACATCTATACCAAACTGCACCTGCATATCAACCACACCAGATACCAGTATCTGCGTTTGTAGTGACGGCTGATTAACCAATGCCACCCGACGTAATGACGGGATGCCATCACCACTTGTATCTGTAAAATTACTTATGTAATAAGCATAAGCACGCAACTCATGATTACGTGTTAATGGCGAAGCCTCATACGCTTTTAACACAGGTGGAGTAGCACCAACAAAAACCCGCCCATTTATAAAATTACTCCGCACATACACCTGACTAGCCAATAACACTGCCGCCACATTAGGGTCGGCGTAGTGAACTTCTAACACATCAGAATTTGTAACATAACCTTCGCTTGTTGGTATGCAGGTACTACCATACGGATTGCTATTATTTGTAGCGAATACAGGTTGAACCAAATTATAGTACCAGCCAACAGCACAGTCGCCACTAGCCATAGGTATTGGTGGGATGTCTCCACTTGATGTCGCGGTACATGGTACATCCGTTGATTTACAATCAATTAATCCATCCTTATTAGTACCGCCCCACATGCCTGCGTGACGCAAATCATAAGCAATCATCTCAATTGCAAAGCGAGCATCTGCAACCATATCCATCTGCTCTTCGTTTTTAACCTGTGTCTTTCGTGTGCCAGAGTGTAGTGCAAATGCACCACTAACAATTATTAAACCAACAACCATTGCCACCAATAACTCGATCAGCGAGAAACCTTGAGAGTTTTTTCTTTTTATTAAAATCATAATCATAACCTTAATTTTTTAGCAAGGAGAACTCGCGTTATTAGTGCAAATATCAGCCGTTATGGTATATGTTTTAGCGGCGCTTACAGCAGTATCTTTATTACGTTCAGCCCAATTAACATTCACTTGTACTGTTGCCATCTGTGATGGCGGAGCTGCTGGAGTATAAACAACAGAGGTAGTAGTAGCTGTTGCATTGGGCAAAGCAGTCTTCAAGTTTATTTTCCACCAATAAATATCTTCTTGTGCCAGTTGAGCTGGCGTACAAACGACTGCCGAACATGTCCCATTCGTACCATTACTCCCTGCTGCTGCTGCATAAGCGGCTAAAGCAACTGGAGTTGCGTTGGTGCGCATACTTTCAAGCAGCTCTTCTACTTTCATCATAGCAACTGAGCTATAAACCGAGGTTTTACCCGCTTTAAGTGAAATCGCCTGCAAAGAAGCAATCCCCATCATACCGGTAGATAAAATTAAAAAGCCAATTAATGCTTCCAATAAAGTGAACCCATGGTTTTTACCTATCTTTCCAAGCTGCTTACTTTTAGACTGCCTACTTCTGTGCTGTTTGTTTCCAGAGTACTTGTTCATGGCGCGCTTATTTATATTAATTAAGGACATGTGATCACCGCTGTATTCGTTGAGGCTCGCACGCGACCAGATACACTGAGTGTTACCGCACGCGAGCTAATAATGGCTCCAGCATCATCCAGACTGCAGATACTAAAAACACCACCCTGAGAAGTGCCCGCAGGAGAAGCGGCACTAATTTTTGGCAAACCTCTGGAGGTAAATGTAAATGCATTAATAACTCCAGCAGTATTTGTATCAACACCCCCTACAGTTAACTGATTATCATTAAAACCATTATGGACACGCAGCAAACAATCCGTATTTGAACCCGAGCAAGAACTGCCAGTGTTAACCAAGTCACCAGGAGATGCACCATTGCCATCAACAAAAACAATCCAGCCATTTTCCCAATTACCTGTTGTGCCGCAGGTAGCGCCATCATTGCTTTCACAAATACTAACCCTGGTATTAAGCTTGATAGCTTCGCTACGCGCAATATGCAGTGCTGATACCAACTCATTAGTCGAAGCAATTAACTGATTGCCTTGCATAAAGGTTTTCAATGATGGTACCCCAACCGTAAGCAAGATAGCTACGATAGCCAAGGTAATCATTAATTCAATCAACGTAAATCCTGTATTCTTTTTCATGATTCTAATTTAAGACCAATAATTTCAAATTGCCAGTAGATAGTGATGAGGCGGTGAAAATTACAGATAAATGGCCGAATAAGCGGTCAAACAAGCGAATAGTTAAGCGATTTACTCATCAAAATGCCGTTATTTTTGTCTAGAGCACCTCTATAACATCGGGTAATACTTGATAGATTTGCGTATTTTTTTGCTTTTACAACAAATAGTTTAGCTCAAATTACGCGTACAACTAGTAGATACAGCGGTCACAAAATAATATACAATCTATATTAGTCTGTTCTTATAGAGAACCCTTAATACAGAATCAGCATTATTTAAAGAATTACCTTACGAGAATCCTTATGAATTTAGATAGAGTCAGCTCTGGCAATAATCTGCCAGATGAAATAAATGTCATCATTGAGATACCCGCGCTGAGTGATCCCGTCAAATACGAGGTCGATAAAGAAACTGGCGCGATGTTTGTTGATCGTTTTATGAGCACCGCCATGCACTACCCTTGCAACTACGGTTATGTGCCACATACGCTATCGAAAGATGGCGACCCGATTGACGTGCTGGTAACTACGCCTGTACCTCTGATTGCCGGTTCGGTGATTCAGTGCCGCCCCGTTGGCGTGCTGAAAATGACGGATGAATCTGGTGATGATGCGAAAATTCTGGCAGTGCCTATCGACAAGCTGTGTAAATCATACCGCCACGCTAAAACAATGGACGATATGCCGCCGATGCTGCTCGACCAAATTGCCCACTTTTTTGAACACTATAAAGATTTAGACGAAGGTAAGTGGGTGCGCGTTGAAGGCTGGGGCGATATTGAGGCAGCAAAAGAAGAGATTATGTCCAGCGTTGCGATGTATAAAGACGCGCCGGTTAAGCCGAACTTTTAAGCACGTTTTTAAGCTAACTGGCGGTTATTCTGGTGCCGGAAAGAGGAATCGAACCTCCGACCTTTGCGTTACGAATGCACTGCTCTACCGACTGAGCTATTCCGGCGATGTTCGCTTTACCTGATTGATGTATTAATGTGGCGATGTCATGCTATAAGGGCTGGCATCGCACCATGGTTTTTTGCCTAACACTATATCCGCCATTAATTCGGCCGACGCTGCACCCAGAACGATGCCGTTTCTAAAATGTCCCGCGTGTACATACAAACCGTCAACATCATCATGCTGACATATATAAGGTATGCCTTTTTCAGTGCCGGGCCTTAAACCTGCCCATTGTCTTTCTACCGGTAACTCATCAAGTAACGGTACTAACGCTACAGCGGACTGATGCAATTCATCCAGTGCCGTAGAAGAAATGGACTTATCAAACCCCATTTTCTCCAGGGTGCTACCGGCGAGTATTCGACCATCTTTACGCGGAATAATATAATGCCCTTCAGACAAAACAATGCGCCTCACTAAATCTGGCTCACCTTTATACATTATCATTTGACCTTTCACTGGCAATACATCAACTGATGATTGTGTAATGCTAAATTGCGCGCTCCATGCACCGCTGGCAATAATAATTTTATCCGCAGAAAAAGTTTTTTGTTTTGTACGCACACCCACCGCTTTATTATTTTTTACAATAATTTCTTCAACGTCTGTATTTTCCTGATATGGAATGGATAAAAATTCAAAGGACGCTTTTAATGCTTTAACAAATTTTGGATTTCTAATTTGCTTGATGCCTGGCATCCAGATACCTTTATCGACAACACTTCCAACAGACGACTCAATATCACGAATAATTTTTTCATCACCAATATATTCAGCATTAATTGACCATTTTTTTGTCCAACTTAAAATGTCTTGCTGCCCTTCAGCAATAACCGTAAACAAACCTGAATCTATCAATTCACAATCAATGCCCGTTTGCTCAAAGAGTTCCTTCGTGAATACAGGGTAGATTTTTTTACTGCGCTCAGCTAACACATTAACCGCATCACCGTAACGCCAGGGATAAAGTGGTGAGATAATTCCGCCACCCGCCCAGGATGATTCACCGCCTAACGCGCCTTTTTCTAATAGCAAAACATCAACGCCTTGCAAAAATAATTGACGTGCGGTTAATAAACCAATCGCACCGCCACCAACAATTATACAGTCTGGCATTTTAATTCTATGATGGCATTGCTTTATAATGCAGGTCGCAGATTAGGCAACATAATAACTACTAGCAGGTTGAACTCTCTTGAATACTGTCTGGTGCGTGCTTAATATATTTTTGGCAATAACAACGGTGCTCCCCTTTATCCCAATATTTTTTACAAACATTAACCATCTTCTGCGTGATTTCATCACCAAGCTGCACCTGATTAGCCTTACTGGCAGCAATTGCTGCTGCTTCAATCTGAACCAATTTTTTATTTTTTGGTTTTTTGACAAGTTGTTTCTTCTCTTTCTCAACAACAAGCTTACGCTGCTTCTCTTTTTCTTTTTTTAACGTCGCTCGCTTTTCTTTTTCCTTGTTAACCAGTCGACTTACCCACGATTCGGCTTGTAGCTTGGCCGTGCCATCATTGCAGTTATACTCAACTGATTTTATATTTTTATATGCAGCAGGTGGACCCGTCCAGCATTTTTTTTCTGGTGAAGCTGGTTGCTTTGTTACAACAGATACTTCAGCGGCAGGTTTAGTATTTAACGCAAGATACATGTCCTTAAAATCGCTTATGTCATATTTCAATTCCAACGGAATCCGGAAAGGTTTAAGCAATATCACAAGCCGGCTACTATTTTGTAACGACGCTAAAGTGCTTTTGTTCAATCGCATAACAAATGCGCCAGCGTTACCATTTACCTTACAGGTATCTTTTTTAACCTTTAGCCCTTGCTGTAAAAATCGCTTATGGCGCTCCTGGTTATTTAAACACCATTTGAATAATGCGCTTTGCTTACCATCGATTTGTACATCTTTAATTTCAAGCTGGCTGAATTTTTTAGGGCTTATACCCGCAGCGTCGCTTGTGATAGACAGCCTAAGCTCTTTATTATCAAATTGCAGATGATAATATGAGCCCTTATTATCACTGGCTGTTTTAACAGCTTGCACAACTTTTTTATCGATATTCCAGGCTACGTCTTTACCGATAGCCAAGGTATCATTTTTAGCAAATGGATTATTACTATTTGCCAGCGCGCTAAAATTAAGGCAACACAATACAAATAAAGAAGCTAATAACTGTTTAAACATAAAAAATATTCCAGATTATTCAACCACTGCCAGCCGGCTTGTAATAGAATAATCAACCACAAATTAAATACACACGAATTTTTATTATTATTACTAAATTTATAGCACAAAACCAACAGTTTTCAGCCCTGAATGCCTAAATGGCACAAAAATAAATTTTTTCAAACATGCAGTCCAGATGCACATTCAAATGATTACTATTATTTTAAACGGAAGCGATATGCAGTTAAATAGCAGCAGCAATATAACGCAATTACTGCAAAAGCTTGATTTAAGCAATAAACGCCTCGCCGTAGAAATTAACCAACAAATTATTCCACGCAGTGACTTTTCCAGCTTCACTTTGAGCGAGCAGGACAAAGTCGAAATTGTGCAAGCGATTGGCGGCGGCAGCCTGTAAAATGCTCCACGATTTAAATACTACCAACCTACATCGACCCAACCTACATCGACCCAAATACAATGCCTGATACAACATTAAACAAACCGCTGATTATTGCTGGCGAAGCCTACACTTCTCGTTTATTAGTCGGTACCGGAAAATACAAAGACAACGAAGAAACTCGACTCGCTTTGGAAACCAGTGGCGCTGAAATTATTACCATTGCCATTCGCAGAACCAACATCGGACAAAATCCGAATGAGCCTAATCTGCTAGACGCATTGCCTTTAGATAAATACACGTTACTACCAAACACGGCTGGCTGTTACACCGTCGATGATGCAGTAAGAACCTGCAAACTTGCGCGCGAATTATTGGGCGGGCACAAACTGGTTAAGCTGGAAGTATTGGGCGATGAAAAAACCCTGTTCCCCGATGCTATCGAAACCTTAAAAGCCGCGCAAATTCTGGTGGATGATGGCTTTGACGTGATGGTTTACACCAACGACGACCCGCTGATTGCCAAAGAATTAGAAAATATCGGCTGCGTTGCGGTTATGCCACTGGCAGCGCCGATTGGTTCTGGGCTGGGTATTCGCAACCCGTACAACATTCTCACCATTATTGAAAATGCCAACGTACCCATTTTAGTTGATGCTGGTGTTGGTACTGCCTCCGATGCAGCCATTGCGATGGAACTTGGCTGCGACGGCATTTTGATGAACACCGCAATCGCTGCCGCAAAAAATCCTGTGCTAATGGCATCGGCGATGAAAAAAGCCATTGAAGGTGGCCGCGAGGCATATCTTGCAGGGCGTATGCCGAAAAAACGTTTTGCCTCTGCATCTTCGCCTATCGAAGGGACTTTCTTTTAATTTTTTTCTAACGACCGCTGCACTCTTTAAAACCACTATCACCGTGTCCACAGACAATTCGCAAAACGAAACACCTGCTTCGCACCGAACAATAAGAAGTTATGTGCTGCGGCAGGGTCGCTTAACCAAAGCTCAGCAAAATGCGCTGAATAATCACTGGCAAAATTACGGCATCAACTTTTCTGAACAACTTTTAGACTACAGTGCGTTGTTTAATAATGATAATGAAACGATTATCGAAATTGGTTTTGGCGATGGCGCATCGCTTTTGCAGCAAGCCATTAATCAGCCGCAATATAATTTTATTGGCATCGAAGTGCACGGCCCCGGTGTCGGGCATTTAATTCATAGCACACAATCACAAAACATTCGTAATATAAAAGTGATTCGCCACGACGCGGTAGAAGTGTTAACGCAGCAAATCGCGAATAATTCGATAAAACAGCTACAGCTATTTTTTCCCGACCCCTGGCATAAAAAGCGCCACCACAAACGCCGTATTCTCAAACCTGCTTTTATCGAATTGGTGCAGCAAAAATTAAAAACTGGCGGGCACTTCCACATGGCAACCGACTGGCAACATTATGCCGAACACATGCTGGCGGAGATGGATGACGCAGCAACTTTTTGCAATGTCTCCGCCACGGGTAATTATTCAGAAACACAGGGCGCACGCTGTGAAACGAAGTTTGAACGCCGCGGCATCAAACTCGGCCATGGTGTGTGGGATTTGATTTATGAAAAACGATAAGCAAAAATCACGTAAGCTTTTGTATTTTAATACTATTATTTCGCTAGCTACTGACGTTATGAACTGCGTTGTGCAAAACAACAAGCCACACACCTCTTAAGGCTTATTTCTATAATTGCTCAAAAAAGGATACAATAGCGTCCCTTTTCAGTGTAGCTCTTTAAAGCTTCCCTTACCCAGCAACACGCTGCGCTGTGATACAAATTAATTGATACAAAATTTTAGTCATTTGGAGAATCAAACATGTCTCAAAAACATCCTATCGTTGTTGTTACCGGCTCATCTGGCGCGGGTACCTCAACTGTAAAACACGCCTTTGAGCAAATTTTCACCCGCGAAAAAATTAACCCTGTCATCATCGAAGGTGATAGCTTTCACCGTTATGATCGCGCGGCAATGAAAGAAGCCATGGCAGAAGCAGAAACAAAGGGCGATAAAAATTTCAGCCACTTTGGTTCAAAAGCTAATTTATTCGACAAGCTGGCAGAATTATTTAAATCGTACGGCGCAACAGGTGGTGGTCAAAAACGTTTGTATTTGCACAGCGATGAAGAAGCCGCTGCATACAAAGGTTTAACACCGGGTCAATTCACACCATGGGAAGATATTCCAACAGACTCTGACATTATGTTTTACGAAGGTTTACACGGTGGTGTTGCGACCGATGATGTTGACGTTGCCAAACATGTCGATTTATTAGTGGGCGTTGTGCCTAGCGTTAACCTTGAGTGGATTCAAAAAATTCACCGCGACAATGCTGAACGTGGTTATTCAGAAGAAGTGATTGTTGACACGATTCTTCGTCGCATGCACGACTATGTGAAATACATCACGCCACAATTTTCTCGCACCGATATTAATTTCCAACGTATTGCAACAGTTGACACATCTAATCCTTTTATCGCGCGTGACATTCCCATGCCGGATGAAAGCTTTATCGTAATTCGTTTTAGAGACGTCACAAAATTCAATACCGATTTCCAGTATCTTTTAAATATGATTCCATATTCATTTATGTCTCGCCGCAACACTATCGTTGTGCCCGGCGGCAAAATGGGATTAGCAATGGAATTAATACTGACACCAATTATTCATCAGATGATTGAAAAATCACAATAGACGTTTCGTTTACTGCATCTCTATTTAAGGCCGGTATTTACCGGCCTTTTTTACGCTCAGAAATAAATGATTACTCTCGCAAAAAATAACAAAGGTGCGCAATAATTAATATCGGTATACACTTCTGCTATGCCAACCCTTTCACTCATCGATTCACACTGCCACCTTGATTTTGAAATTTTCGATAGTGACCGCGAAAAAGTATTACAACGCGCAAAAGATAACAATGTAACTGACATTGTTATCTCCGGCACAGAAAAAATTTACTGGAACAGAATTAATACACTGTGCAAAAAACATTCACAGTTACATGCTTGTTATGGCTTGCACCCTTATTGGACAGATGAACATAAAAAACAGGATATAGCAGAATTAGAAACCTATATTGAAACCAATCATCCAGTCGCACTCGGCGAATGCGGTTTAGATTTTCGCCCACAACAAACCGATAAAAAATTACAGCTATATTTTTTTGAAGCACAATTAGCGCTTGCCGAAAGCAATCGGCTGCCGCTGGTTATTCATTCTGTTAACGCAACAGAAACTGTTATACAAAGTATAAAAAAATTTAAAACCTTAGGCGGTATGATTCATAGCTACTCAGGTAGTAGCGAGCAAGCAAGACAACTGATTGATTTAGGTTTTTATATCAGCCTGAACGCAGCGGTCACTTATGATAATGCAAACAAAATAAAAAAAGTGGCTAGTGATATTCCTTTGACATCTTTATTGCTGGAAACAGATTCACCCGATCAGGCGGATAAAAAAAACTATGGAGAAAGAAATGAGCCTGCTTATTTAGTCAGCACACTTGAAGCCATTGCGAGTTTGCGAAATGAAACACGAGAAGTTATCGCCCAACAAACAACACTTAATGCAAAAAAATTATTTGGCATATAAATCAGGACTGATTTTTTTCATAGCGCTTTCAATCCAGTCAAAAACCTCAGCATTAATTTCTTCAGCTCTTCGCTCTTTAGGTTCAATCGCAGAGCCAATAACAACAGTAATGGTTCCCGGCCATTTTATAAAACTATGCTTTGGCCAAAATTCACCCGCGTTATGCGCTATCGGGATAATTGGATAACCGCTTTTTTCTGCCAGCAAGGCACCACCAATTTTATATTTTCTTGTTTTACCCGGCTGCGTACGCGTTCCTTCTGGAAATAAGACCATCCATTTCCCTTTATTTAATTTTTTTGTACCCTCGCTTATTAATTGCTTAATAGCTGCACGACCTGCACCACGGTTTATTGCAATAGGGTCGGTCAACGCTAGCGCCCAACCAAAAACCGGAATATACATTAATTCTCGTTTAAACACCCAGCGCACATAAGGCGTAAAAGAATGCAGCGCTAATGTCTCCCATGTTGATTGGTGCTTGCATAAAATAATTGCCGTTTTAACATCGTTTAAATGCTCTTTGCCTTCAACTTTAAAATCGATACCACAAAAAAATTTTAACAAAAAATTATTTGACAGTGACCACAAACGAGCAATTTTTAAACGAAAAGACGAGGACGTGAAAAATAAAAATACGATTAACAAACCAAACACAACAACATTAACAATAAAGCCCATCCAAAATAATAATGAACGGAAAAATAAAACAGGCTTAGAGTTCATCAAACAAATCTCATCAAAAAATTATTGTGGTTTTTTATAAATTCCGTCTTTTATAAGCCCAGTCTTTATAAGTTCAGTCTTTATAAACTCAGTCTTTATAAACTAAAGGAAACGCTGATTAATTACCGCAGAATTGCAGTGACTGCCTCAGCTAAATCATCAAACACTGGAATTGTTGATTTACATTCGGCCTTTAATATTTTTTCGGCTTTAACACCTTTACCGGTACGCACTAACATAGCTTTAGAATGCACATTGCTTGCAGTCTTCATATCAGAAACGGTGTCGCCAATAAATATAACGTCTTTTAATGGCACATTAAATCGTTGACCAATTTCCAGTAGCATACCGGGCTTTGGCTTTCTGCAATCACAGGCATCATCAGGCTCATGCGGGCAATAAAAAACTGCATCAATTTTACCGCCCAACTTTGCCAACAAATCATCCATTTTTTTATGCATTGCGGACAATGCTTCAATATCAAAATAACCTCTCGCCAAACCTGACTGGTTAGACGCAACTACCACCGTGTAACCGCCCTGATTCAAACGCGCAATTGCTTCCAGGCTACCTTCAATCGGCAACCATTCTTCTTTGCTTTTTATATAAGCATCGGAATCGTGGTTTATAACGCCATCGCGGTCAAGGATAATAAGCTTCATAGTTATCTTTCGCTTTTTGTGTTCATAATTATGCCAATTACTATGTCGATTAATGCAAACGTGATAAATCAGCCGCACGTAAAAATAATTGATTCATCGTATTCAACAAAGCAATGCGATTATTTTTTATCGCTTCGTCATCCGCCATTACCATTACTGAATCAAAAAATGCATCAACAGGATCACGTAATGACGACAACTTACTTAATGCAGCCTCATAATCACCCGCATCAAACATCGGTTCAACTGTTTGGCTTAATGTATTAAGCGTCTCAAATAATTTTTTCTCAGCATCTTCTGACAATAACCTTTTATCAACTGTTACGGTTTTATTGACTGCCGATTTTTTAAGTATATTGCCGACGCGCTTGTTGGCAGCCGCAAGGCTCTGTGCTTCTGCAAGCTCACAAAATGCAGACACTGCTTTTATGCGTTTATCAAAATCCAGTGGCTGCGAAGGCGATAATGCTGAGACCGCATCAAATACATCAGCCGTAATATTTCTATCAAGATAATAAGCGCGCAAACGTTCAATAATATATTCAAACACGTCGGCTTCGACTTTTGTTGCATCGACTTTATCTTTTAACAATTTTGCCGACTCTGCAATCAGTTGTTTTAAATCAAGATCAAGCTGGCGCTCAATAATCGTGCGCAAAATACCTAGCGATGCACGGCGCAAAGCATAGGGATCTTTTTCACCTGTTGGTTTTTGTCCAATGGCGAAAATACCGACTAGTGTATCGAGCTTATCGCTGATAGAAAGAATCTGACCAGTCACAGTGCTGGCAGTATCGTCACTCGCACCGCGCGGTTTGTATTGTTCATCAAGTGCTTCGGCAACTTCATCAGCTTCGCCAGCTTTTTGCGCGTAGCGTTTCCCCATAATGCCTTGCAGTGATGCAAACTCGCCGACCATGTCTGTCATTAAATCACTTTTACTTAAGAGTGCGGCGCGGCGAACGTATTCAATATTCGCATTTAGTTGCTCAGCAATAAAACTTGCCAGTTTAGTCACGCGCTGCGTTTTTTCTGCAAGGCTACCTAGTTTTTTCTGAAACACAACTTTTTCTAAGGCTGCATTAAATGATTCCAACGGTTGCTTTTGATCTTGCTCCCAGAAAAATTTTGCATCGGCTAAACGCGGATGAACCACACGTTCATTTCCTTGTTTCACTTTTTCTGGCGACTTGCTATCGATGTTACTAATAGTAATAAAATAATTTCTTAAATTACCGCTGCTATCTTTTACCGGAAAATATTTTTGATTATCCTGCATGGTTTTAATTAACGCTTCATCCGGCACATCCAGATACACTTCATCAAACTCACCAGCAACAGCAATCGGCCACTCGTTTAACGCAGTGACTTCATCAAGCAATTCTTCGTCAATGATGGCTTCACCTTTTGGCAATTGAATAGTTAGCGATTGCACAGCAGCAATAACTTGCTGCTTGATTTTTTCTTTGCGCTGCTTGAAATCGGCAATAACAAACCCTTGCGATAAAAGTTTTTCTGAATAATCGCTGGCTGTTTTTAAAGTGATCGCCGCTGGCGCATGAAAACGATGACCAAATGTTTGCGCAGAAGATTTCAAACCTAAAACTTCTGCATCAATAACTTCTTCACCAAACATTAAAACTAACCAATGCGCCGGTCGTACAAACTCTGCATTATTATTTCCCCAACGCATACGTTTTGGAATCGGCAGTTTTGCTAATGATTGATTAATAATGTCTTCGATTAAAACCGATAACACTTTACCTTTTTCGGTGGCTTTAAAAATCAACCACACGCCTTTATCGGTTTCCTGCTGTTGCAAATCAGCAACCTCAACACCACACGATTTTGCAAAACCCATTACTGCTTTGGTTGCATTGCCGTCCGCGTCATAAGCGGCTTTTAATGCTGGACCTTTGCGTTCAACGTCTCTATCCGGTTGTGCTGCCGCAATATTTTTAATTAAAACCGCAAGTCGTCTTGGTGCGGCAAATGATTCAACATCATTAATTTCAAAACCGGCTTTTTTTAAGCCATCAACAATGCCAGTGGTAAAAGCGTTAGAAAGTTTTTTAAGTGCTTTTGGTGGTAGCTCTTCGGTGCCCAGCTCGATTAATAAATCTTTGCAATCATTGCTCATGCTGTGTCTCCTTTGGCTTTGGCTTTATCCGTATTACCAATCGGAAAACCTAAAACTTCACGTGAATCATAATAAGCCTGTGCCACAGCTCTTGAAAGTGTGCGCACCCGCAAGATAAATCGCTGACGCTCGGTCACTGAAATTGCATGACGCGCATCCAATAAGTTAAATGCGTGCGAAGCTTTTAAAACCATTTCGTAAGCAGGCAGTGGCAAACCCAATTCGATTAACCGCGCACTTTCAAATTCGCAATCATCAAATTGTTTGAATAATTTTTCTGTGTCGGCGTGTTCAAAGTTATAAGTCGACATTTCCACTTCGTTTTGATGGAACACATCGCCGTAAGTCACATCACCCTGCGGCCCGCATGTCCAGATTAAATCAAACACGCTTTCTTTTTCCTGCAAGTACATTGCTAAACGTTCGAGACCGTAAGTAATTTCACCGGTGACAGGTCGACATTCGAGCCCGCCCACTTGTTGGAAATAAGTGAACTGTGTCACTTCCATGCCGTTCAGCCAAACTTCCCAACCTAAACCCCAGGCACCCAATGTCGGCGATTCCCAATTGTCTTCGACAAAACGCACATCGTGTTCCAGCAAGTCAAAACCCAAGGCTTCTAATGAGCCCAAATACAGCTCTTGAATATTGTCCGGCGAGGGTTTTAGTACCACCTGAAATTGATAATAATGTTGCAGACGATTCGGGTTTTCGCCGTAGCGGCCATCGGTAGGTCGCCGACAGGGTTGCACATACGCAGCGCGCCACGGCTCAGGACCAATCGCACGTAAAAAAGTTGCCGGGTGAAAAGTACCCGCGCCCACTTCCATATCCAGCGGCTGCAATACCGCGCAGCCCTGTTTTTGCCAGTAATCCTGCACCGCGAAAATTAATCCCTGAAAGGTTGAAACGTCGTAAGTCATGTAAAAAATCTTATCTAAAAATAAAGTGTCAATTATAACCCAACTGTCCCAAATATTTCAGAGCAAGCACCATGCAAGCTAAAGGTTTCGCTGGCATTTCCGATAAAAAAGACTATATAGTTACTAAATGCTCAAAAATATCATCTAACTCTAGCTTGAGGGTGAGAAACATGAGTAAGCAATTCATTTTAGATTCATCTGAACTATCTCAATGGCACACTCTAGTGCGTGAAGCTGAGCAAGATTTTGGCTGCCAGCTAAACGAAACCATGCAAAGTTATCTGGTATTCACACTGATGCGTTTTGCAAAAAATCCGCAGCTCAATGCACAGGCACTCGCCATTGATTATTTAAACTCACATCATTTATCGAACAGTTTACAGAGCGAACAACTACGCAACATTGGCGACCAGTGTTTATTGGTTTCTGGCTTGTTTCCACAATCCGCAGAAAAAAGACAGGTAGGCGTAACCTATTATGTCGATCTCGGTCGCTCGGCTTATCATCACATTAGTACGGTGACACAAAAAGGCATCGCCGAATTGTACTTACAACTAGCCGATAGTTTTGTGTTGCTAATGGATTTACTGCAAACCATTCGCCAATACACTATGCCCGCGTTACAACCGATTGCGGCGATGGACTTGTGGCAGCAAACAGGAAGTAAAGCGGCGTTGAAACAGGTTTCAGAGAATGGTGTGCCCGTGTATGAAAATTTGCTAAATTTGAACAGTCATTAAAAATATTTTGCCGCGAAAAACGTACCCGAGCGAAGCGACAAATGCCCTTGGGCCGCGAAGAGCGCAAATTTTAAAAATATCGACTTAAATGCTCTCGGGCCTGTTCCGTTGTAAAATGACGACCATTGTGGATGTCATCGCGTCCTTTTCGGATTTTTTCCAGCACATACAAATGATACTGCACATCTTCAATACTGGCATCATCCGGCAAATGATTAACCAGTTCTTTTACATCATGCATAACAGTAGACATAAACTTTATTCCTGTTTCGTTATGCAATAAGTGTATCACTTATTAACAGATTGTTTAAGCTTGGTGACTCTAGTTAGAGGAAACCTAAATAGCCATAAACTCAATAACTTAACGGGACTTTACTCCGCCCCCTAAGCTCACGAGCAGCATATGTGGGGCTGGGATGGAGAAATATTTTGATGAAAATATTAGTGTTAATTTATTTGCATAATTAAGTTTAGAAAGGATGTTTCTAAACACATAAGCGACCTTAGCGCCCTTTTTAAGGCAGTGAAATTCTAAGCGAAAGCGGACATTCACGCTAACGTCTGCCTTCAGACCACTTCACTCAGCATCGGAGGGTTCTTGATCATCTAGCTCCTCGAACTTGGTCGCCATCGTGGGGTTGCCTCGAGTTAGCTTCTTTATCGTTACGTCATCTGCCTTGTCGTTTGCAAGACGAAGATTCCGCTCCGTACCAAGTAGGGCGTCCTTTGTCTTCTGCAGATGGTCGATGGACTTATCAATCTCATCGATTGCTGTTTGAAATTTTCTGGAGGCAAGGTCATAGTTCTTCGCGAATGCGGTCTTGAATTTATCGAGGTCATTTTCGAAGTTTGTTATGTCGACGCTTTGTTCTTTAACGAGCGCAAGCTCCGTCTTGTATTCAAGCGACTTCATTGCCGCGTTACGCAGCAACGTAATCATTGGAAGAAAGAACTGCGGCCGAACGATATACATCTTAGGGTATCGATGAAACACGTCGACGATGCCAGTGTTATAGAGTTCACTGTCAGGTTCGAGTAGGGACACCAGCACGGCGTACTCGCACCCCTTCTCTATGCGATCCTTGTCGAGTTCCTTTAGAAAGTCTTCGTTCTTTTTCTTAGTTGCAGTGGTATCATTTTCGTTCTTCATTTCAAACATGATCGAAACGATTTCAGTACCGGCCTCGTCCGCGTCGCGAAAAATGTAGTCGCCCTTGCTACCCGTCCTAGCGTCATTATCCTTTTCGAAATAAGCCCTAGGAAATGCGGTTGCTCGAATACGGTTGAACTCCGTTTCACAGTGTTGCTCGAGAGTTTCGCCAACCATCTTGGTCGACAGGCGTGCCTTCATATCTCGTAGGCGCTCAATCGCATCGTCGCGATCTTGAATCTGTGTCTCGTACTTATCCTTAAGCGCCTTCTCGGCGAGTTGTTTTTCAAGCTCTACTTGCTTAAGGCCGTTCTGCAGTTCGTCGCGCTCCTTCTCGACTTCGCTAAGTGCCTCAGTAATTGCGAGTTTCTGCGCAACTTCGTTTGCGTCGAGCTTTGCGTCAGCTAGCTTCGCAGCAGCTTGCTTATCTTGCTTTGCTTGCACCAGTTCGTT
>UOFD01000018.1_pt1 | contig 65210 bp, 61 predicted proteins | sample 1990101 | NCBI WGS metagenome assembly UOFD01 (sample SAMEA4728526, study PRJEB27164) | hydrothermal vent metagenome | biome: marine basaltic hydrothermal vent biome; feature: marine hydrothermal vent; material: mineral | place: Pacific Ocean | collected 2011-06-14/2011-07-23 | depth 1741 m | reverse complement strand
TTTTCGCAGGTATTTATTTTTCCAGCCTGCCAATAATCTGCCGGCACCAGCACTACATCAAACTCATTACTGTAATAGGTTAAGCGCCAGTCATCTTCTGCCGGTAAATCTTCCGGATAAAAAGAGTTCGACCAGTGTTTTTGGCGCCAACCATAAGCACCTGGAATAATTTTTTGTTTCACAGTTTTTCTAAGTCTCATTCAAAATAAAGCCAAAAGTTTTTTGGGGGATTTTAGTTGGTGATTTTAGTTGGTGATTTTAACCACATAGCGTATTCTTCACATCTGGCATTATAATAATAAAAATTTCACGCCGTCTTCATATTTAGCCCTATGTTCTTAGTCCAATGTTAATAAATTTCGCCGCCGTTATTGCCGGTTTTATTTTACTTATCTGGAGCGCCGACCGTTTCATCGTTGGTGCTGCAGCAACTGCGCGCAATTTTGATGTGCCGCCGCTGATTATCGGCTTAACGATTGTCGGCTTTGGTACCTCCGCGCCAGAAATGATGGTCGCTGGTTTTGCCTCATATAGTGGCAGTCCGGCACTGGCTATTGGCAACGCCTTAGGCTCAAACATTACCAATATTACACTGGTGCTGGGTGTTGCTGCACTGATTACACCGCTAAGTGTGCATTCTCGCATTATTAAAAAAGAGCTACCTCTACTGCTGTTTGCAACGTTGTTAGCACTCACCTTAATGCACGATATGAATCTAAGCCGCTTCGACGGTTTTATTCTGCTCAGTTTATTATTTTTGTTGATGTGGTGGATTACCCGCGCGGGGCTGCGAAACCCCTCCGATGACGCATTGAACAATGAATACATTGAAGAGCTGCCAAATAAAATGTCAATTTCGCATGCATTATTCTGGCTGATTGCTGGTCTGATTTTGCTGACCATCAGCTCGAGAATACTGGTCTGGGGCGCGGTAAATATTGCGATTGAATTTGGTGTTAGTGAATTAGTTATCGGTCTTACTATTATCGCCATCGGCACCAGCTTGCCAGAACTTGCCGCGTCTATTACCGGCGCGCTCAAAAACGAGCACGATATTGCGATTGGCAATGTTGTCGGCTCCAACCTGTTTAACACCTTAGGCGTGCTGGCAATCCCTGCGCTGATTAGCCCGGCAACATTTCAGCAAGATATATTGCACCGCGACCTGCCTATCGTTTTTGTCCTTACCATCTCGCTATTCATCATGGCTTATGGCTTTCGTGGTGAAGGCAGAATTAATCGCGTTGAAGGTGGTCTATTGCTTGGCGCTTTCATTGCGTACCAAATGCTGTTATTTTTCAGTATTCGTGTATAACTCATGCTTCATAAACTTAAACAGCTGGAACTTAAACAACTGGAACTTAAACAACTTGAAATTTAAATAAATGCCCTCAACCAATACAAACAACGTTACAACATTCGATTTTCAAGCACTGGGACGCGAAGTGGTGAGCACTGAGCTGACCGAAATTACTGCGCTGCGAACACGTATCGATGAAAATTTCACCAGTGCCTGCGAATTACTGCTCACCTGCAAAGGCCGCATCGTAGTCACCGGCATGGGAAAATCTGGTCACATCGGCGGCAAAATTGCTGCCACCCTTGCCAGCACGGGTAGCCCGGCATTTTTTGTTCACCCCGGCGAAGCCAGCCACGGCGACCTGGGCATGATTACCAAAAACGATGTGGTTATCGCTTTATCCAATTCCGGCAATACCGCTGAGATTTCCACCATTATCCCGATTTTGAAACGCTTTGCTGTGCCGCTAATCAGCATGACTGGCGATAAAAATTCCACGCTGGCAAACGCAGCAAACATCAACCTCGATGTCAGCGTCAGCAAAGAAGCCTGCCCACATGATTTAGCGCCAACTTCCAGCACCACGGTAGCACTGGTAATGGGTGATGCCCTCGCCGTTGCTCTGCTGCAAGCACGTGGTTTTACCGCAGAAGATTTTGCACTATCGCACCCCGGCGGCAGTTTGGGCAAACGTTTATTGCTGCACGTATCGGACATAATGCACAGCAACGAGCGTATTCCCAAAGTCAATAAAAACGCCACCGTCTCCGAAGCCCTGCTGGAAATGAGCGAAAAAGGTTTGGGCATGACCGCCATTGTTGATGCACAAAATACAGTGCTGGGTTTATACACCGACGGCGACCTGCGCCGCTCGTTAGATAAAGGCATCGATGTACGCAGCGCTGCCATCAGCGATGTAATGACAAAAAACTGCCGAACCACCACTGCAAATGAATTGGCAGCAAGCATTGTTAAATTAATGGACGACCACGGCATTAACGGTCTGCTAGTGGTTGATGAAAATAACAAATTAATCGGTGCTTTTAATATGCACGATATATTGCGCGCTGGCATCGTTTGACACAGATAAAAAACACATAAACATATGCAAGATTTAATAGAAAAAGCAAAAAACATCGAACTCGTCATTTTCGACATCGACGGCGTAATGACCGACGGCAGTTTGTTTTTTGATAACGATGGCGGCGAGTATAAGGCTTTTAACTCACTCGACGGTCACGGTCTGCGCATGTTGCAGGAATGCGGCGTGAAGGTTGCGGTGATTACTGGGCGTAAATCAGAGCTGGTAAAACATCGGATGAATGATCTTGGTATTACAATTTTGTATCAGGGGTATCGCGACAAAATTCCGGCGTTTGAATCTTTGCTCAAAGAAGTTAATCTCAAAAAAAACCAAATCACTTATGTTGGTGATGACGTGGTTGATTTGCCAATTATGTCGCAGTTAGAATTTGCTATCGCCGTGCAAAATGCACACCCGTTTGTAAAACAGCACGCGCATTGGATTACCGACCGCAGTGGTGGTCACGGCGCGGTGCGTGATGTCTGTGAATTTATCCTTGAAGCAAAAGGTTTGCTCAGTGATAAACTTCATTCCTATCTTTACACACAAAACTAATATGTCGGTATGAAGTAAGCCACATGGAACAACCTACATGAAACAACCTACGTGAAACGGCCTGCATGAAACGTCTCATTAGTCTCATCGTATTTTTTGCCGTTGCTATTATTGCCTGGTGGTCAACAACGGGAAATTTTGGTGGCAGCAACAACCTACTGCAACCACCACAAAGCGAACATTATGTCGAAATATTTATGAATGATTTTGAGATGATTGCGATGAATGAAAAAGGTACGCCCGCTTACAAATTTAACGGTAAACACCTGAAACGTTACAACAACTCCGACGAAGCGATAATTGAGCAACCTGTCTTTCATTTGCTGGACTCAAAAACCCCGTGGACGGTGAGCGCCGATTCAGCATTGGTCAACGATACAAACAATACAGTTACATTAAAAAACAATGTGCTTATGCAGCAAAAAAATATTGATCCGGCAATCGTCATTCGTACTCAAAGCTTGCTCATTTATACTAAAACACAAATTGCACAAACCCAGGCGCAAGTTGCAATCACACAGGGGAAATCACAATTAACATCAAACGGGATGATTTATAATCACCTCACCAGCGAACTGGAACTTAACGCCAATGTAAGCGGCTTTTATTTACCGTATGATTAAAACACTTTTTTTTACCTTATTAACCAGCCTGTTATTTTTTGTACATACAAACAGTTGGGCAGACATGAGCACCGATAGGGCTGCCGAAAAAATCTTTATCGATGCCGATCATATGCAGCTAAATATTGAAACTGGTTACAGCATTTACACTGGCAACGTAAAAATCACTCAGGGTGAGCTGAAACTGACTGGCGATAAAGTCACCGTGCAGCAAAATGATAACGAAATAAAACACATTACTGTTATCGGCAAACCCGCGCATTACAATCACGTCACCGAAGCCGGTGAAAAAATACAGGCAGAAAGTGAACGCATGGTTTACATCGCCAGCGAAAACAAATTGGTGCTAACCATTAATGCAAAGCTAAAACAGCCGGATCATCAGGTTAGCAGCCAGAAAATTGTTTATGACACAGAAAAAAAACTGGTCATTGCTGGCGATAAAAATGCCAATAACTGGTCAGGTTTAGACGCTGATGAAAATTCAAAGCAACGTGTCAACATTACCTTAACACCAAAAAAACAGGCAGCGACAAAAAACAAATAACATGCCGACTTTAAGCGCAAACAATCTGGTTAAAACCTACAAGTCACGCACTGTCGTGGATGACGTTTCTTTTGATGTCAGCAGCGGTGAAGTTGTCGGTTTACTGGGACCAAATGGTGCAGGCAAAACCACCAGCTTTTACATGGTGGTGGGGTTGGTGCAAGCCGATAAAGGAAGTATAAAATTAGATGAACAGGACATTACTCAACTGCCAATGCACGCCAGAGCACAACAGGGCATGGGCTATTTGCCACAGGAAGCCTCTGTTTTTAGAAAACTAAGCGTCGAAGATAATATTCTCGCGGTATTAGAAGCACAGAAACAGCTCAATCGCCAGCAGCGCAAGGAAAAACTGGATGCATTAATTAACGATTTACAAATTGACCATATCCGCCAGAACATCGGCATGGGCTTATCCGGGGGTGAGCGCCGCCGTGTTGAAATCGCCCGTGCATTAGCCTCACAGCCAGCATTTGTCTTGCTCGATGAGCCTTTTGCCGGCGTTGACCCAATATCAGTCATCGAAATCCAGAAAATCGTCAAACACTTGATCGAGCGCAAGATTGGCGTACTAATAACCGACCATAATGTTCGTGAGACACTAGGAATTTGCAACAGAGCCTATATTCTTAATGGCGGGAAAATTATTGCCAAAGGCAAGCCGGAGGAAATTCTTTCTAATGAAGAAGTGCGAGAAGTCTACCTTGGTCGAGATTTTCGACTATAATTTTCTTATATAACTTTCTTGCCAGGTATTACTTACCGGGTCTTACTTACCGAGTGTTATTTATCGGCTTTACTTATCAGTTTTTTATGGGCAAAGGGTATATACAAATGAGAAAAAAATTAATATTTGATGTAACGGAGAGATAACACAAATTTATTCAACCATACGCCAGCAATCACCATTCAATAATCATACTCGCGCGTCGTACAACGGATAAATTTGCCCACAGATTCACCATGAAGCCCACCCTTCAGCTAAAACTTGGCCAACATCTCACGATGACACCGCAGTTGCAGCAGGCTATTCGCCTCTTGCAACTTTCCACGCTTGAATTACAAAGCGAAATCCAGCAAGCATTGGAAGAAAATCCCATGCTAGAACAGGAAGAAGACAACACAGAAAACACTGTCGACACAAAAACACAGGCGGAAAAACAGGAGCTGGAAAACCTGAGCAACGCCAATGAAAAAAATGCCGAAAACGATGACCCACACATGGATATGGAAAACCAGCAGGACATACCAGATGAATTAGCAGTGGATGCCAACTGGGAAGATACTTACGACATTACCACCGCCACTGCGCCTAGCAGCCAGACTAACAGCCAGGCTAACAGCGACTCAAACAATGATTTCCTGGAAAATCAGAGCATCGAGGGCGATACACTATCCGAACACCTGGTCTGGCAATTACACAACTCACAGTTCAGTGACACCGACCACATTATCGCTATTGCCATCATCGATGCTATCAATGACGACGGCTATCTGACAGAGTCAGTAGAAGAAATATTTGACGGTTTAAAAAATGAGCTAGACATTGATTTAGATGAAGTCGAAGCCGTATTACGTCGCGTACAACATTTTGACCCTGTTGGCATCGCTGCGCGCGATCTAAAAGAATGCCTGTTATTGCAACTAGAGCAGTTCGATAGCAAAACACCAGGGCTTGCCGATGTTACCGACATCATCCAGTATCACTTAGATTTACTCGGCGCACACGATTACGCCCGTTTACAGAAAAAAACACGACGCGACGAAGAACAGCTTAAAAAATTAATCACCTTTATTCAAGCGCTCAACCCAAAACCCGGTGACAGTATTTCAAGCAATAAAGCACAATATGTCACCCCCGATATCTTTGTTCGTAAATTCAATGGTCAGTGGCGAGTCAGCTTAAACCCCGATGCATCACCCAATTTAAGAATTAACGCCGTTTACGAAAGCCACCTGAAAAATGCCGGTCGCGGCAACAATACCAGCCACTTACGCAACAGCTTGCAGGAGGCACGCTGGTTTCTAAAGAGTCTGCAAAGCCGCAGTGACACCCTGCAGCGCGTCGGCAAGGCTATTGTCGAACGCCAGCGACTATTTTTGGATTACGGCGAAGAAGGCATGAAACCTATGGTTTTGCGTGATATTGCCGAAGAACTGGAAATGCACGAGTCCACTATTTCACGTGTTACCACCAATAAATTCATGCACACACCGCGCGGTGTCTTTGAATTCAAATTCTTCTTTTCCAGCCATGTTGGTACCGCTGACGGCGGCGAATGCTCTGCTACCGCTATCCGTTCCATGGTGAAAAAATTAATCGAGAATGAAAACCAAAAAAAACCGATGAGCGACAACAAAATTTCTTCGTTATTAATCAAAGAAGGTATTAATGTTGCACGTCGAACTGTGGCAAAATATAGAGAATCTATGTTGATACCACCATCCAACGAGCGCAAGCGCTTAACCTAGAAGTATCAATTGGATACTTTTTCAACAACAGTGGAGAAATGCCCATGCAAATAGAACTGACAGGTCATCACATCGAAGTTACCGATTCATTAAAAAACTACATCAATGAAAAAATGGCGCGACTGGAACGCCACTTCGACAAAGTCAGTAACATACACGTCATCCTTGCTGTAGAAGGCGGGCGACACAAAGCAGAAGCCACAGTACATATGAGCGGCCATGATGTCTTTGCCCATTGCACAGAAGATGATATGTACGCAGCCATCGACCATCTAGTAGACAAACTTGATCGACAGGTGAAAAAGCACAAAGAAAAAATTACCAACCATTTGCACAACAAACACAATAACGACTTCAGTATGGAAGAAGCTGAATAGCCTCGCCACATTTTAGCATTGGCAGCAGCATTCGAGATTGATTATTTCAAACCACAAAGTTAACAGGCAACAGCAGCAACATGAACATTGATACACTAATCAGCTCGAATGCTGTTATTAGCAACAACAATATAAAAAGTAAAAAACGTGCGTTAGAACAACTGGCAGAACAACTGACAACAGAAGTAAACAAAGACAAGCAGTCACTCGAAGATGATATAAGTGCGTTAGAAATTTTTCAGCTATTAACTGAAAGAGAAAAGTTAGGCTCTACCAGTATGGGACACGGCGTTGCACTGCCGCACGCACGCACCGGCTTGACCGAACATGCTATCGGTGCATTTTTAAAACTCGATAACGGCATTGATTTTGATAGCCCCGACGATCAAAAAACAGACCTTATTTTTGCACTGATGGTGCCAGAACATTACACCGACGAACATCTAAAAATATTAGCTTATCTTGCATCCCTTTTTAATAATGCTAGCTTTTGCAAGACAATACGCAACACAAACAATACTGATGAGATATATAAACACCTCATTAACTGGCAGTTAGCATCCCAAGTTTCATAAAAAATAACCTCATAAAAGAAATAGTATCATGAAAGAAATTCTTTCTGCTGAATCCATCATCGTCAACCTTGCCAGCAAGATTGAGTTAAAGTGGATTGCTGGTGCAGAAGACCCAAAACGACCATTGCACGAAGTCAACGTTAATGAACACGCAACATTAATTGGTCACCTTAATCTCATTCACAACAATATTATTCAGGTTATCGGCAAAACCGAATGTGATTACCTGCAATCACTCGATGATAATTTTAGAAACAGCACACTGACTCAGCTTTTCAGCAATAACACGGTTGCCATCATTTTATCCGACGATCTGCCAGTACCCGACTTGCTCGGTGATTTCGCTAATAAATACAGCGTTCCAGTATTAAGCTGCAAAGCTGAAAGCAACGATGTGGTTGATACCGCACGTTATTATCTGCACAAATTATTCTCTAACAAAGAAACCCTGCACGGTGTTTATATGGAAGTGCTGGGAACCGGCGTATTAATCACTGGCGAAAGCAGTGTTGGTAAAAGTGAGCTGGCATTGGAATTGATTTCGCGCGGTCACCGCTTAGTAGCAGACGATGCGCCAGAATTCACTCAGATTGGCCCAGATATTATTGATGGTCGCAGCCCAAATATTTTACAAGGTTTTATGGAGGTGCGTGGCCTTGGCATATTAAACATTCGTGAAATGTACGGCGATAACGCAATCAAAATTAACAAATTTCTTCGTTTAATTATTCACATGGAAAAAATGGATAAAGACAACCTTAATGATTTTAGTCGACTAACTGTACACACCAAAACCCAGAAAATTTTTGATGTTGAAATACCGGTAACAGTTATCCCTGTTGCACCGGGGCGAAATCTTGCCGTTATCGTCGAAGCGGCTGTACGTAATTATATTTTGCGCAACAACGGTTATGATGCCAGCCAACAACTTATCGAACTACAGCAACAAGCCATCGAAAACAATACTAAAAACAATTTATGAAATTAATCATTATCAGCGGTTTATCCGGCTCAGGAAAAACCGTTGCCCTGCACACACTCGAAGATGAAGATTATTACTGTGTTGATAATTTACCCATCGGCTTACTGCCACAATTTGTCGAGCGCATTTTAAGCCGCAAAGTACAACTGTACGACCACATCGCTGTCGGTGTCGATGCGCGCAGTGACTCAGAAGACTTACGCGATTTCAAAACTATTGTTGAATGGATACAGCAACGTGACACGGAAACAAAAATTGAAATTGAAATAATTTATCTTCAAGCAGAACTCGACACACTAATAAAACGATTCAGCGATACTAGGCGCAAACATCCATTAACCAAAAAAGGTCTGCCTCTTTCCGAAGCTATCGAAGTAGAACGTAACTTATTAAAAGATGTTGCCACTGCTGCAAATCTTTATATTGATACCACCTATACCAATATCCATGAATTAAGAAACTACATGAAAGAGCGCGTAGTAAAACGACCAGCGACAAAACTTTCGCTACTGTTTAATTCATTTGGTTTTAAAAATGGCGCACCTGCTGATTCCGATTTTGTATTTGATGTACGTTGCCTGCCTAACCCACACTGGGAACCAAATTTACGTTCACTCACTGGGCAAGACCCTAAAGTTATTGCTTTTTTACAGAAACAGGAAGACGTACAGCAAATGCTTGAACACATAAAAAAATTTTTGGACTTCATCATCCCTAAATTTAAAAAACAAAACCGGTACTATTTAACCGTTTCTATTGGCTGTACGGGTGGTCAACATCGCTCAGTCTATATCGCTGAAGCATTACACGATGCTTTCAGAGGGGATTATAAAAACGTTTCTGTACATCACCGTGAAATGGGTTACGAAGAACAATAATGAGCGTTGCAATACTTGTTATTACCCATGAGGGTATCGCTGACAGCTTAATAAATATTGGCGCTGAAATTATTCGAAAACCCAATAAAAACATTTTATACTATGAAGTACCAATGGACGCAAACGTTCAGTTAGTCGCTGAAAACATTGAAAACAGGCTGGCAAAACTTGATACAAAAGATGGTGTATTATTTATTACTGATATTTATGGCAGCACACCAAGCAACATCGCGCAAAAAATTGCTGACAAACATCATGCAGACCTAATCAGCGGCGTTAACTTGCCAATGATTATTCGCTTGCTTAATTATCGCGATGAAGCCATTAAACCACTAATAAAAAAAATTCTGGACGGTGCAAAGCAAGGCATACAACACAACTCCACAGAACACACATAACCAATATCTAACATTAAAAACATGAGCATAAATAAAAATATAAAAATTATTAATAAATTAGGTTTGCACGCAAGAGCTGCTGCACAACTGGTTCAGCTGACATCCAGCTTTACCTCGCACATAGAAATAGAAAAAGACAGCCAACGAGTAAATAGCAAAAGCATCATGGGTGTAATGATGCTCGCCGCGGGACAAGGCAGCGAAATAACACTTTATGCTGACGGCGATGACGAAGAAGAATGCATAAAAAAAATTGAAGCGTTAATTAATAACCGTTTTAACGAAGAAGAATAAAGGAAAAAACTTGAGCATTTACATCAGCGGCATCGGCGTATCAAAAGGTATCGCAATCGGCGAGGCTTATGTCGTCGCACGCGAAAAAATTGATGCCACGCTGAAAATTCTCGACCCTTCCGAAATAAGTGCAGAAATAAAACGTTTTAAGACAGCGATGACGTTAGCCAGCCAACAGCTACACGACATCAAAGAGAAAATCGCCAAAAATACGGCTAATGATATTCTTGTTTTTATTGATACCCACCTTTTAATGTTAGAAGACCCTGCTTTTGACGAAGGTACTATTGCGAATATTAAAGAATTTTCCTGCAATGCTGAGTGGGCATTACAAATGCAGGGCGAGCGTTTAATGCAAGTATTTGATGACATGGAAGATCCTTATCTACGTACACGCAAAGATGATGTTTTACACGTTGTTAAACGCATACAAGCGGCATTACTTGGAAAAGAAGATACCAACGACACTTCCGCATACAAAGGCAAAATAATTGTTGCTGATGATTTAACACCTGCCGACACCATCATGATGCAACATCAAAAAGTTGCAGGTTTCATTACTGAGTATGGCGGCCCGTTATCACACACGGCGATACTCGCCAGAAATCTTGGTATCCCGGCAATTGTCGGTTTACATCATGCACGGCAACTGATTCACCGTGATGATACACTTGTCATTGATGGTTTTACCGGCGTTGTTATTAACTCACCGGATAAAAAATCACTTAAATATTACCGCGCAGTAAAACGTGACGAAACCACTAAACGAAAACTACTAAATGATTTAAGCGGCAAACCTGCTATCACACTAGATAACCATCAAATCACCCTGCACGGCAATATAAATCGCCCTGCTGATATTCGTACCATAAAAAAATATGACAACACCGGTGTTGGTTTGTACCGAACCGAAATGTTGTTCATTGAACTAAATCAATGGCCAGACCAGCAGACACATTTCAAAACGTACAAACGCGCAGTGAAATCTATGGGAGGAAAACCACTAACCATTCGCACCATGGATTTAGGCGCAGATAAAGAAATACAAGATACCATTGATCATGGCCCGATGGTTCATAATCCAGCAATGGGCTTACGCGCTATTCGACGCTGCCTGAAAGAACCGCAAGATTTTATGCCACAGTTACTAGCCATATTACGCGCCTCAGCTTATGGACAGGTACGCATCATGATTCCAATGCTAACCAACATCGAAGAATTAGATCAGGTGTTAGCATTAATTGATGATGCAAAAAATTTACTAAAAAAGAAAAACATTGCCTTTGATAAAAACATTCTTATTGGTGCAATGATAGAAGTGCCTGCAGCAGCACTTTCTGCAAAAGCTTTTGCAAGCAAACTGGATTTTCTTTCTATTGGCACCAATGATTTAATTCAGTACACATTAGCCATTGATCGAGTTGACGATGAAGTTAACTACTTATTTAATCCCTTGCACCCTGCTGTTTTAAAGCTAATTCACATGACAATAGAAGCCGGCGAAAAAGCTGGCATTCCAGTTTCAATGTGCGGTGAAATGGCAAGCGATACTTTGTATACACGTTTACTGTTAGGCATGGGGCTAAAATATTTTAGTGTACAGGCAAATGCAATACTAGAAATAAAGCACATCATCGTTAACAGCACGTTGAAAAACTTGCAACCAGAAGTATCTGCAATATTAAAAATTTATGGTGAAGATGAAATTAAATCGCGTGTTCAGCAATTAGTTAATTTGTTATGATTTTTTTATGCAGAGACAGGAAGACTTAGCGCGCGATTAAGAAAGGGTGTAATCAATTAATAGAGGTGCCCTTAAGTAAATCGTGATGATTATTTATCCATAAAAGCAATTCACTAACAGGCATTGGTTTCGCTATCCAGAATCCTTGACCATAATCACAACCCATCTGCTTGAGACGGTTCCATATTTGCTCGCTTTCAATACCTTCTGCAATAACATCCATACCTAACCCATGCGCCATTTGTATGGCAGCATTGGTAATAGCTAAATCATTTTTAGATTGTTCAATATCAGTGATAAATGATTTATCAATTTTTAATTCTTTTAACGGCATACGTTTTAACTTCGACAATGATGAGTAGCCCGTACCAAAATCATCAATTGAAAAAGCTAGCCCCATTTCGTGCAACATTGCAATGGTTTTTTGTGTTTCAGGCAAACTCGACATCATAGCCGACTCTGTCAGCTCAAGCGTAATTGATGCTGGCGGAATATTATATTTTTCCAGAAAAGTTTTTATTTCAGCAGGAAATTTTGCATTAGCCAAACTGTATGCCGAAATATTAATCGAAAGATTTACAATTAATTTTTTATTAAGCAAAGCAACGCAATCTCGAAAAGCTGAGGCCATAATTTTTGATGTCAGTTTATGAATATCGCCGGTTTCTTCAGCAAGCGGAATAAAGACATCTGGCGAAATATTGCCGCGCTGCGGGTGATTCCATCTTGCCAGAGTTTCCACATGCAAAGATCGATTTTGCATATTTACGATTGGTTGATAATAAGTTGAAATATGACTCTTTTTTAATGCCTCTCGAAAATCTGTTAATAACTGAAGCCGTTCACTCGACGCATCTGTGAGTTCTCGATCATAAACACTTATTCCTATTTTTTGCGATTTAGCGTTATGCATTGCGGCTTCTGCAAACTGCAGCAACTCATTACTGTCATCCGTATGGTCCGGCAGCGCAGCTACGCCAATAGTACTTTCCAAACTTATCTTTCTAGCTTGGATAATAAATGGCTGCGAGACTATCTGTCGAATCATCTGAGTGGTAATTTGTGATTGCGACAATTCAGTTCCCGGGAAAACAATCGCAAATTCATCACCATTGAGCCGAGCAACAAATTCGCCAGATGCGTCATCTGCAACTCTGCTTAACCGCAAAGCAACTTCCTGCAAAATAACATCACCTAACTTATACCCCAAACTCTCATTAACTTCTTTGAAACGATCAAGGTCTAAAATAAGTAGCACCAGGCTTGATGACTCTATATTTTTATTAAGTTGAAATTCATTTAAGTATTCAAGAACAAATGATCTATTCGGCAAGCAGGTTAATTCATCAAAATGTGACTGGTACTCTATTGTGGCCAAATGTTTTTTTCGCTCAGAAATGTCACGGGCAACAGCAATCACCATATCACCATTTTCAATATTAACACGCGATAGATTTATTTCAATCCAGCGCTCCTCTCCTAAAGGCGGGTAGATACATGTTTCAAACGACGTAGCCTCACCTTTTAGCGCTTGATCAAAAAGCTTATTGAATATATTCGCATCATAACTCTCACCAAGAAGCTGCGTAATCGGCACGCGCTCATTATGCAAAGTAAGCTCGTGTTCAGTGTATCCAAGCCAATGCTCAGTTGTTTTGTTACAGGTGAGAAATTTCATTTCATCACATAGCACAAAAATAGAATCCTGCGTACTATCAAAATAAGCACGTAGCAATTCAGAATAAAATTGAGCCTCATCAATTAAAACAGTTTTATCCGGCATAATCCCTCTGCCAGTAGCAAACATCTTGGTAATTAAACATTACAAATCACCTTGTTACGCCTAGAACCTTCATATCGATACACTGCTTTACCTGCATGTCGAACCAGCGCACCAATTACTGAAACTGATTCGTTTAAAACAGGCTCACTTAAAATAACCTTAATTAAAACAGGTGTTTTACATACAGGTATTTTACATGTTTTTCTTACGAGACCCATCTGTTTATAACTTCTCATATGATTGATCTATTTATATAGTATAAATTTCATATCATATGAAGAATATCAGGCAATTAATCACAATAACATAAGCAAAAACGCACACATGCTACACTTGATCCGTCACACAATAATAAAAATAACTGGCTCTCATGGACCACCATCGTTCGCAAAAAACTGAAGATCAAATCCTTGCGCTAACCGACGCAATGGAAACGGGCACCATGCAACATGCTCGCGGCATGCTCAATGAACTGAGCTCTGCTGAAATCGCGCACTTGCTGGAGTCACTACCCCACACCGAACGCAACATTATCTGGGAGCTGGTTGACCCAGAAAAAGAAGGCGAAGTGCTCATTCAAATCGGTGAAGAACTGCGCGCCACATTAATTCGTGACATGTCTTTGCAAGAAATGGTCAGTGCCACCGAAGGCATGGACATCGACGATTTAGCCGATTTCATTCAGTCACTGCCCGGTCGCGTTACAACTCAAGTATTAACCTCTTTAGACACCCAGCATCGCGAACGACTGGAAGCCGTTTTATCTTATCCAGAAGACAGTGCCGGTGGTTTAATGAACACCGACACCATTACCGTGCGCAACGAAGTAACACTAGACGTGGTATTGCGTTATTTGCGACGCATGAACAAACTGCCAAAAAACACCGACAGTTTATTTGTTACCACACGTGATAATTTTTTTGTTGGCATGTTACCGCTAACAAGTCTGCTAACAAATGACACTGAACTCACCGTTGCAGATGTTATGCAGCGCGACATTGAAGTTATCAAAGCCAGCATGGAAGATGATGAAGTAGCAAAAATATTTGAAACTCACGATTTATTTTCAGCACCAGTTGTTGATGAAAACATGAAATTACTGGGACGTATTACCGTCGATGACGTAGTCGATGTAATTCGTGAAGAGGCCGAGCACACCGTGTTAGGTATGGCAGGTTTAACCGAAGAAGAAGATTTATTCGCACCCGCCATTCCCAGCGCACGCCGCCGCGCAATCTGGTTAGGCATCAATTTAATTACAGCATTTATGGCTTCATGGGTGGTATCCAACTTTGAAGGCACACTCGAAAGAATCGTAACCATCGCCGTACTAATGAACGTCGTTGCCAGCATGGGCGGTATCGCAGGTTCGCAAACATTAACACTGGTTACTCGAGGATTGGCACTAGGGCAAGTCAGCAAAAGCAATCGTAGCTGGCTGGTGAATAAAGAGATTATCGTCGGCCTGTTAAATGGTATCGGCTGGGCGCTGGTTATCGCGATCATCGCTGTGTTCTGGTTTGATGATGTACAGATTGGCTACGTTATCGCAGCCGCTATCATTATCAACATGTTCGTCGCCGCTTTTTCCGGGGTTGCTATCCCCATCATGTTAACCAAACTTAACATTGATCCTGCTATTGCTGGCAGTGTTATATTAACCACCATCACCGACATCGTCGGACTACTCGCATTCCTTGGGCTTGCCACAATGTTTTTGCTTTAGGACACCTCTATTAATTGATTGCACCCTCTGGTTTTAGTTGCTGGCTTTAGTTGCTGGCTTTAGTCGACTTCCTTTAAGGTTCAACTAAACTCTCCGGTATGGAAAAGTTTTTCACACCAATATTTTTAATCGCTATCGTTGTTATAACAGTATCTATTCAACCGAACGCAGGTGCGTCGGCTGACGATCTTAATATGAACAGCATCAAAAATACCAAAGACAAAAAAAAGCGTTTCTTTGATTTTATGCGCCCTATCATCCTCGAAGAAAATGCAAAAGTGCTAACACTAAGAGACAAACTTTTAGCCGCAAAAAAAAATAACACCAACCTCAGCCTGGTTGCAAAAGTTGCAGAACAATACAGCGTGACATGGAATAACGATGAAAAAGGCTGGAAGAAATTACTGGAACGCGTCGATGCCATTGCGCTGGAATTAGCACTGGCACAAAGCGCCAATGAATCTGCCTGGGGACAATCGCGTTTTGCCAGAGAAGAAAATAATTTTTTTGGACAGTGGTGCAATACCAAAGGCTGCGGCGTTATTCCCACCAAACGGGACAGAGGCTCAAACCATGAAGTTGCAACCTTTAACAGCGTAAATGATTCAGTACGCAGTTACATAAAAACCATTAACACCGGTCGCGCTTATGTCATATTGCGAAACATTCGCAGAGATAATCGTGATGCAGGAAAAAAACCGGATGCCATTGCGCAAGCTGGTGGTTTAATCAGGTATTCACAACGTCGCACAAAATACGTTAAAGAAATTCGTGCGATGATTAAAATCAACAAAGATTTAATGCTCGGCAACAATTTAAACAACACGCCGCAAAAAATTGCGACAACAAAATTAACTGCTGAAAAAAATATTTAGCTTTATTTTTAAATTCCCGTTATTTAACCTCTGCGACTCGCCTGCATCCGCAAACGCAGTGCATTCAGTTTAATAAAACCATCTGCGTCTTTGTGATCATACGCACCACCATCATCTTCAAAGGTTGCAATGTTTTCATCGAATAATGAATCATCCGATTGGCGACCCACCACTTCAACATTACCCTTATATAATTTAACGCGCACAACACCGTTCACAAATTCCTGCGACGCATCAATCATCTTCTGCAGCATTTCGCGTTCAGCGCTCCACCAGTAACCGTTGTAAATTAACTTGGCGTAACGCGGCATTAACTCATCTTTTAAATGTGCAACTTCACGATCCAGCGTTAACGATTCCATACCACGATGCGCACGCAACATAATAGTGCCACCCGGTGTTTCGTAACAGCCGCGTGACTTCATGCCGATGTAGCGGTTCTCAACAATGTCTAAACGACCGATACCATTTTCACCGCCGATGCGATTTAATTCTGTAAGCACTTGCGCCGGTGTCATCATCTTGCCGTCAATGGCGACAATGTCACCTTTTTTATAGCTTAATTCGAGATACGTTGCTTTGTCCGGTGCTTGTTCGGGTGACACCGTCCAACGCCACATATCTTCTTCCGCTTCTGTCCACGGGTCTTCAAGAATGCCGCCCTCGTAAGAAATGTGCAGCAAATTTGCGTCCATTGAATACGGTGATTTTTTACCCTTGTTGAAATCAACTTCGATGCCGTGTTTTTCTGCGTAAGCCATTAACTTTTCACGTGACAATAAATCCCACTCACGCCACGGCGCAATCACATGCACACCGGGTTTAAGCGCATACGCGCCTAACTCAAAACGAATTTGATCATTACCTTTGCCGGTCGCACCGTGAGAGATCGCATCCGCGCCCGTTTCATTCGCAATTTCTACCATGCGTTTTGCAATCAATGGACGCGCAATCGAAGTGCCTAATAAATACTCGCCCTCATAAACCGTGTTGGCGCGAAACATGGGGAACACATAATCAGACACGAACTCTTCGGTTAAATCATCAATATAAATTTCTTTCACACCCAAGGCTTCGGCTTTACCGCGCACCGGCTCAACTTCTTCACCCTGCCCGATGTCTGCCGTAAACGTCACCACTTCACATTGGTATTCATCCTGCAACCATTTCAAAATAACAGAAGTATCAAGACCGCCGGAATAGGCAAGCACGGCTTTTTTAATCGTTGGTTTTACAGACATGGTGTGTTTCCAGTTATGTGTTTTTGGTTGAGCATTCTTGGTTATGTGTTCTTAAATGAGGTGGCGATTATACTTATTAACAAAACGTTTAACCACACTAACGGCAATACAGAAAAAGTTTTTTACTCTCAGAAAAACATCTCAACACTCTCTAAGTAAACGATTACTAACTTACGGCAATATTAAATTCGACTAAAGTACTCATAACTTCTATAATTACGCCGCTGACTCGTTGGGAAAAAATTTATACCATTCCGCGAGTTATTTATAATAATTAACAAATTCCTTTAAATTTCGCTAACTTTCGACAAAACAGCGTAATTTGCATTAAACGTGCGAGATTAAAATGACAGAGTTACACGATATTGACCCGCTGGAAACCCAGGAATGGCTGGATGCATTAAAAGCCGTTATCGAAAATGAAGGCGTTGAGCGCGCGCATTTTCTGCTTGAACAGCTCATTGATGATGCTCGCCGCAATGGTGCCAACCTGCCATTCACCAATAATACGGCTTATCTGAACACTATTCCGCCGCATTTAGAGCAGCGCACACCCGGTGACCCTGCACTAGAAAGTCACATTCGTTCAATCATTCGCTGGAACGCGATGGTGATGGTGGTTCGTGCTAATAAAGAAAGTTCTGAACTTGGCGGCCACATTGCCAGTTTCGCTTCCGCTGCTACTTTATATGATGTCGGTTTTAATCATTTTTTCCACGCGCCAACACCCAATCACGGCGGTGACCTGATTTTCATGCAAGGGCATTCATCACCCGGCATTTATGCGCGCGCTTATCTTGAAGGTCGTTTGAGCGAAGGTCAACTCGACAAATTCCGGCAAGAAGTTGATGGTGGTGGACTATCTTCTTATCCGCATCCATGGCTGATGCCGGACTTCTGGCAGTTCCCCACAGTTTCAATGGGGCTTGGCCCAATCATGTCGATTTATCAAGCGCGTTTTATGAAGTACCTGCAAGATCGCGGACTGGCAAAAACCGAAGGCCGTAAAGTCTGGGCATTTTGTGGTGATGGCGAAATGGACGAACCCGAATCACTGGGCGCAATTTCACTGGGCGGTCGCGAAAAACTCGACAATTTAATTTTCGTTATCAACTGCAACCTGCAACGCCTCGATGGTCCGGTGCGCGGCAACGGCAAAATTATTCAGGAACTGGAATCGGTATTCCGCGGCTCTGGCTGGAACGTGATTAAAGTCATCTGGGGCTCGTACTGGGATCCATTACTGGCTAAAGACAAAGATGGCTTACTACAAAAACGCATGGCGGAAATTGTTGATGGCGACTACCAAAACTACAAAGCTAAAGACGGCGCCTTTGTACGCGAGCATTTTTTCAATTCACCCGAATTAAAAGCCATGGTAGCGCACATGTCAGACGGTGACATTTGGCGTTTAAATCGTGGCGGCCATGACCCACATAAAGTTTATGCGGCTTACAAACTGGCAACCGAACACAAAGATCAACCGACACTTATCCTGACTAAAACTGTGAAAGGTTATGGCATGGGCGAAGCCGGCGAAGGCCAGAATACCACCCACTCGCAGAAGAAAATGAATCAGGAAGCACTCAGCGCTTTTGCCAAACGCTTCAACATTCCGGTGAGCGAAGAACAAATCGAAAATGCCGAATATTACAAGCCGGCAGAAGACAGTCCTGAAATGCAATACATGCACGGTCAGCGCAAAAAATTAGGCGGCTACCTGCCCTCGCGCACACATTTAGCGGCACCTTTAGAAGTACCGACACTATCAACTTTCAAAGCATTATTGGAAGGTTCGGGCGAGCGCGAAATGTCTACCACTATGGCATTCGTTCGCATCCTGACTATGTTGGCGCGCGATAAAAAAATCGGCAAAAACGTGGTACCCATCGTGCCAGATGAAGCACGCACTTTTGGCATGGAAGGTATGTTCCGCCAGCTCGGCATTTACTCATCGGTCGGTCAGTTGTACGAACCACAAGATAAAGCGCAGGTAATGTTTTACAAGGAAGATAAAAACGGCCAGATTTTAGAAGAAGGCATTAATGAAGCCGGCGCAATGTCATCGTGGATTGCGGCGGCAACAGCTTACAGTTCACACGGCGTGAACATGATTCCGTTCTACATTTATTATTCTATGTTCGGCTTCCAACGCATTGGTGATTTAGCGTGGGCAGCGGGTGATATGCAAGCGCGCGGATTTTTAATTGGCGCCACTGCGGGGCGTACCACGCTTGCGGGCGAAGGTTTACAACATCAAGATGGCCACGGCTTAATCGTCGCGTCTACTATTCCAAACTGCGTTGCGTACGACCCTTGTTTCGCTTACGAAATAACCGTCATCATTCACGACGGCATGCGCCGCATGGTGCAGGAACAGGAAAATGTGTATTACTACATCACCTCGATGAACGAAAATTATGTGATGCCAGCAATGCCAAAAGGTGCAGAAAAAGGCATCCTCAAAGGTATGTACCAGCTCAGCAATAACAAGGCCAGCAAGAAAGATAAAAACGGGGCCGAACACAAAGTACAACTGTTCGGCAGCGGCACAATTTTACGCGAAGTAATCGAAGCGGCAGAACTGTTGAAGAAAGACTGGAAAGTCAGCGCCGATGTGTGGAGCATCACCAGCTACAACGAACTAGCGCGCGAAGCGGTGGATTGCGAACGCTGGAACATGTTGAACCCCGGCAAAAAAGCGCGTGTACCTTATATAACACAGCAATTAAAAGATGCCGAAGGCCCAGTTATTTCATCCTCGGATTACATTCGCACAGTGTCGAATCAAGTGCGCCAATATGTGCCAGCCACTTATACCGTGCTGGGCACCGATGGTTTTGGTCGCTCGGACACACGCAAAAACTTGCGCCGACATTTTGAAGTAAACAGCCATTACGTGGTGATTGCGACATTAAAAACATTGGCAGACGAAGGCACAATTGCCGCGTCTAAAGTGAGCGATGCTATTAAGAAGTATGGCATCGACACGAAAAAACCTAATCCAATAACCGCTTAAACAAAACACCGGTAAATAAAAATGGCAGAAATTAAAGACATTCTTGTTCCTGATATTGGTGATTTTGATGGCGTTGAAGTCATCGAAATACTGGTTGCCGCGGGCGATACTATTTCAATTGAAGATCCAATTGCATCACTGGAATCCGACAAAGCCGCGATGGAGATTCCCTCACCTTTTGCCGGCACGGTGAAAGAAATAAAAATCAACATGGGCGATAAAGTCTCTGAAGGCGATTTACTTATCACCATCGAAGCATCCGGTGAAGCGGCAGCAGACACTGCGACGGCTGAAAAAATCCCTGCCGCCGAAAAAGCAGAAGCACAAGTTACAACAGCTGCCGCGCCCAGCACCACACCGGCGCCAGCAAAAAAATCAGCGGCGCCTCGCCCATCACCAACCGCCTCCATAACTATTAACGAAGAAGGTTTCAGCAAAGCACACGCCAGCCCATCGGTACGAAAATTTGCCCGCGAGTTAGGCGCTGACCTTTCGCAAATGTCTGGCAGCGGTGCCAAAGGTCGCATCTTAAAAGATGATGTAAAAACCTGGGTAAAACAAACACTGGCACAGGGCAATCAAGGCAGTGGGCTCGGCATCGAACCTATGCCGGAAATCAATTACAGCCAGTTTGGCGACATCGAAACTCAGGCATTAACGCGCATCAACAAACTCACCGGAAAATTTTTACACCGCAACTGGTTAACCGTTCCACACGTCACACAATTTGATGAAGCCGATATCACCGAGCTAGAAAAATTCCGTAAACAGTTAAACAAAGAAAACGAAAAAGAAGGCACACGCATTACCGTGTTAGCTTTTTTAATGAAAGCATTGGTGTCCGCATTAAAAGAATTCCCACGTTTTAATTCATCGCTGGATCACACTGGCGAAAATCTTGTGCTCAAGCAATACTTCAATATCGGTGTTGCCATGGACACACCGGATGGTTTAGTTGTACCAGTGATTCGTGACTGCGACAGAAAAACATTATTTGAACTAGGCAACGAGTTAATCGAAACCAGCAAACGTGCACGCGATAAAAAATTATCGCCTGCTGATATGTCGGGCGGTTGCATTACCATCTCCAGCCTTGGCGGTATTGGCGGCACATTATTTACACCGATTGTTAACGCACCTGAAGTCGCTATTTTGGGCGTATCACGCTCCAGCATTAAACCCGTTTACAACGGCGAAGAATTTTCGCCACGTTTAATGCTGCCGCTTTCTCTGTCATATGACCACCGCGTTATTGATGGTGCTGACGGCGCGCGCTTCACCTCTTATTTAAGCAAAGTGCTGTCTGATACACGCCGCCTGCTGTTATAGAAAACGTTAGGAAATTTTAATGAGCAAAATAGTAAACGTAGAAGTGCCTGACATCGGCGACTTTGCCGACGTAGATATTATTGAAGTGCTAATCAGCGCGGGTGATGTTATCGCCAAAGAAGATCCACTGATTACGCTTGAATCAGACAAAGCCTCAATTGAAATTCCTTCGCCATCAGCCGGTACCGTGAAAGAAGTTTTGGTCAATGTTGATGACAAAGTAAACAAAGGCGATCTTATTCTGAAAATGGAAGTTTTTTCTGCAGATGCCTCCGCAGAAAAAACCGAGACAAGCGCAGATAGCAAAACAGAAGCACCTACTGAAAAGCCAGCAGCTGAAAAAATAGCCGCAGAACCTACAGCATCAACTTTCGATGGCAACAGCGATTTACATGCTGAAGTTGTTGTACTCGGCTCTGGTCCCGGTGGTTATACCGCTGCCTTTCGTGCAGCCGATCTCGGCAAAAAAGTTATTCTTATCGAAAAATACGACAGCATCGGTGGCGTGTGTTTAAACGTTGGCTGTATTCCGTCAAAAGCTTTATTGCACACCGCTGAAATTATTAACGAAGCGGCAGAAATGGCTGATCACGGCATTGATTTTGGTAAACCAAAAATCGATATTAAAAAATTGGCAGGTTTCAAAAACAAAGTCATCAAACAATTAACTGGCGGTCTTGCTGGTTTAGCCAAGCAACGAAAAGTACAAATTGTGACCGGTTATGGAAAATTCACTTCTGCCAACACAATAGAAGTTACTGACAAAAATAAAAGTAATACTATTTCCTTCGACAACGCCATTATTGCTGCTGGCTCTTCCGTGTTTAAAATTCCCGGTTTCCCTTACGACGACGAGCGTTTGATGGATTCCACCGGCGCGCTGGAATTAGCCGACATACCGAAACGTTTATTAGTTATTGGCGGCGGTATTATTGGTTTGGAAATGGCAACGGTTTATGACGCACTCGGCTCAAAAGTTTCGGTAGTCGAACTTTCTCCCACTTTAATTCCTGGTTGCGATGCCGATTTAGTTCGACCATTAATGAAACGCGTTAAAAAGCGTTATGAAAATATCTGGTTGAATTCTAAAGTCACCGCCATCGACGCACTGAAAAAAGGTTTGAAAGTTTCTTTTGAAGGCAAAGGCGTACCCGAAAGCGATATCTTCGACCGCGTATTACTCGCCGTTGGTCGCAGTCCAAATGGCAAATTAATTGATGCCGATAAAGCCGGCGTTGTCGTTGATGAACGCGGTTTTATTTCTGTCGATAAACAACAGCGCACCAATGTTAACCACATCTTTGCTATCGGTGATGTGGTCGGTCAACCAATGCTGGCACACAAAGCAACACACGAAGCAAAAACCGCTGCCGAAGTTGTCAGCGGCATGAAATCATTCTTTGACGCAAAAACTATTCCTTCAGTGGCATACACCGACCCCGAAATTTCGTGGATGGGCATCACCGAAGAACAAGCAAAAGCCGAAGGCGTGGAATACACCAAAGGTGTTTTCCCATGGGCAGCCAGCGGTCGCTCATTAAGCATCGGGCGTAATGAAGGCATCACCAAAGTATTATTCGATAAAAACACACAAAAAATTATCGGCGCAGGCATGGTCGGTACAAACGCTGGCGAGCTCATCGCCGAAGCCGTGTTGGCACTGGAAATGGGCGCTAACATCGAAGACATCGCCCTCACCGTTCACCCGCATCCAACGTTATCAGAAACCTTTAACTTTGCTGCGGAGATGGCGGAAGGTACGATTACGGATTTGTATATTCCGAAAAAATAATCAACAAAACAAATGAACCACCTCGCTAAAAATAGACGGGGAACTAAACCCTAAGTGGTTCAACTTAACTCTGCAGCATACCTTCATTAACAAGAAAATCGATTACAACTTGCAAACCTTCGCGTGTTTTTAATTGCGTAAACACAAAAGGTTTTTCGCCACGCATTCGTTTGCTATCCGCATCCATCACCTCTAACGATGCGCCAACATGTTCGGCTAAATCAATTTTATTAATCACTAGCAAATCAGATTTTGTAATGCCCGGCCCACCTTTACGAGGAATCTTTTCGCCGGAGGCAACGTCAATAACATAAATAGTTAAGTCAGCTAATTCTGGGCTAAACGTTGCGCTAAGATTATCGCCACCACTTTCAATAAAAATAACATCGAGATTTTCAAACTGATTTGTCAGGTCTTCAACTGCAGCAAGATTCATCGACGCATCTTCACGAATCGCTGTATGAGGGCAACCGCCCGTTTCTACACCAACAATACGATTAGCTTCCAGTGCTTTTGCTTCGGTTAAAATACGCTGATCCTCTTTGGTATAAATATCATTGGTAACAACCGCAATGTTATAGTCATCGCGCATAGCTTTGCACAGTTGTTCAAGCAAGGCTGTTTTTCCGGAACCAACCGGTCCACCAACACCAACACGTAAAGGCGCTTTTGATTTCATATGTTTTTCCTGTTTGTATAATTTAAGGGAACTCTGAATGATTAGCCTTTCCCTGAATTAAGATCTAAACAATCGACTGTACTGCGTTTCATGCAAACTACTAACAATTGCTAGTGCTGGTGAACTCGCACCAATCTCGTCATCTTTAACTTGCAAAGCGTATTCAACAACTTCATCAATTTCATTACTGAGTTCAAACAACAAACTTTGCCCTTCGCTCTGCCCCAATGGCACCAGTTTAATTGCTGCTGCAACTGTATTTTCTAACCAACTCCAAACATGTGCCTGCATTAAATTGGGCAGCGTTATATTCCATCGATTAGCAGCTAAAGCATAACTGGAAAGCTGGCTATTAAGTAATGCAACTTTCCAAGTTTTTAACTCTAGCCAGTTTTCTGCATCGGGCAATTTATTAAGCACACTGTATAAAGCACGTGCACGTTGTTTCTCTTCGTTACGAAACTCTAAAGTTTCGCGGCTAGAAAAAAGTTGCTGACTCCAGTGGTGAAACTTTTCTTCTTCGTTATTTTTTACTGCTGTATAAAGACGCGCTAACAGTGGCAATTCTAAATAACGTTGATTATCATTTAAAATAGATTGCAGCCATTTTTTTGTCTCAGCAGAATTTTTTATCCAGCCACATTCAACGGCCCACTCTAACCCCTGCGAATAAGTAAAAGCCCCAGTTGGTAAATTGGGGCTAATTAATTGACGCAAACGCAAATCAGATAAATCAGCTGCTTTCATAATTTACTTTCATTACTTACTTTTATTACTTACTCTTATAATTCACTATTTGTTGTTCACCTTTATGACGCTTTCAACAACGGTTAATTGCCTACCAATAAACCCACCTAAATAAATCAGCAACGAAGATGTCAGCATAAAACCAATCATAAAACTTAAACTCATAACACTGGCATCAACACCATACGCCAAACTCGGCGATAATATTATCGCACCAAACATTAATATTTTTTTATTTCCACATCGAAAAACTAAAAACCCAGCAAGCAATAACACAATAAGATGATCTACTCCTGACACCGGATGGCTTAATCCAATAATCAAATTATTTAAAATTACTTCACCGCTATGTGTTCCTGCATACGCTCCAGAGTGTGCCCCAGAATGAGTCCCCGTATGCGCCAAAACTAAAGGTGACATTGAGGCGATAACAATGCTGATTAAAAATTTATTGTAGTGTTTCATTATTTTCTCTCTTATTCGTGAGTGTGGGAATGGCTGTGTTCGTGGCTGTGCGGCGCTTGCTGATAAGCACCTGCTTCTGGCTCAAAAGATGCTTGTTCGACGACCGGCGTTAAACCCATTTGTTGCAGCATTTCATCTAATACGTGATCGTGTTGAAAGCGCAGCCAACCAGCTTCAACCTGTAATGGAACATGACGATTACCAAGATGATACGCCGCACGTGCAAGTAGTTCGGCAGTATCACAATAAACGGTAGTCACTGTTTCTTTGGCAGCAACGACTTCTATTATAATGCCACTTTCATTACTTAGCTGATCGCCGCCACGTAACAAAGAGCCTCGCGGTAAAAATAATCCAGCGTCATTTCCATCGTCTAACTTAACGCGTAAACGACTGCGAACACGTTGCTCGATTGGCAGCGTTAAATAATTATCTGCTTGTTTTTTATTATCAATTTTTTTTGTTAGTTCAATCATGGCTGAAAATCATGGTTTAAAATCATCGCTTACAATCTATGGCTTACAATCTATGGCTTGCAATCTTATGGCTTAAAAAAGAAAGTAACGTTGCGCCATTGGTAAAATTTCTGCTGGCTCACAGGTAAGTAGCTGACCATCTGCACGCACTTCGTAAGTTTGTGAATCGACTTCAATATTTGGTGTGTAGTTATTATGTATTAAATCTTGTTTTTTTATGTTGCGACAATTTTTTACAACGCCAATCATTTTTTGTAAAGCTAACTGCTCTACCAAACCTGCTGACTGTGCTGCAGCAGAAATAAAAGACATGCTCGTAGAAGTTAGCGCTTTTCCGTAACTACCAAACATCGGGCGATAATGTACTGGTTGCGGCGTTGGAATAGAGGCATTCGCATCCCCCATCAACGCATGCGCAATTAAACCACCTTTAACAATCAATGTTGGTTTAACACCAAAAAACGCAGGATTCCATAAAACCAAATCGGCTAATTTTCCCACTTCCACAGAACCAACTTCGTGTGAGATGCCATGTGTTATCGCAGGATTAATTGTGTATTTAGCGATGTAACGCTTCACACGATTATTATCATTTTTATCGCTATCACCTTCAAGCGAACCTCGCTGCATTTTCATTTTATGCGCGGTTTGCCAGGTACGAATAACCACTTCACCGACACGGCCCATGGCTTGCGAGTCTGAAGAAATCATTGAAAAAGCACCGAGGTCGTGCAAAATATCTTCTGCCGCAATAGTTTCGCGGCGTATGCGTGACTCGGCAAACGCAACATCTTCCGCAATGCCAGCATCAAGATGATGACACACCATTAACATATCTAAATGTTCATCAATGGTATTTATCGTATAAGGTCTGGTTGGGTTTGTTGACGACGGTAAAACATTATCCAGACCGCAAGCGCGAATAATGTCCGGCGCATGACCGCCGCCTGCACCTTCAGTGTGATAAGTATGAATGGTGCGACCTTCAAACGCGGCAATAGTATCTTCAACAAAACCCGATTCATTTAATGTGTCGGTGTGAATTGCCACTTGCACATCGCTTTCTTCTGCCACGCTTAGGCAATTGCGAATAGACGCTGGCGTTGTGCCCCAATCTTCGTGCAACTTCAACCCCATGGCACCGGCGTTAACTTGTTCGTGCAAAGGTTGCGGCTGACTTGCATTGCCTTTGCCCATAAAACCTAAATTCATTGGGAACGCTTCTGCCGCTTCTAACATGCGGTGAATGTTCCATGGACCGGGTGTGCAAGTGGTCGCATTGGTTCCTGTTGAAGGCCCGGTGCCACCACCGAGCATGGTTGTTATACCAGAAGCCAGTGCTTCTTCAATTTGTTGCGGGCAAATAAAATGGATGTGCGCATCAATGCCACCAGCGGTAATAATTTTTCCTTCGCCACCAATAACATCTGTGCCGGGGCCAATAATAATATCAACATTATTTTGCACATCAGGATTTCCCGCTTTGCCGATGCCAGTAATCCGCCCGTCTTTAACACCAATATCTGCTTTAACAATACCCCAGTGATCGATAATTAAAGCATTGGTAATAACAAGATCAGCAACATCCGCAGAGACATTTTGCGACTGCCCCATGCCATCACGAATCACTTTACCGCCGCCAAATTTAACTTCGTCGCCGTAACTGGTGAAGTCTTTTTCAACTTCGATCCATAATTCGGTATCCGCCAAACGAACTTTATCGCCCGTAGTCGGGCCAAACATTTCGGCATAAGCCTGTCGATTCATTTTTGCCATATTATTACTTCTCCAATGAACCTGAAATTAAACCTTGAAAACCATAAACTTCACGCTTGCCTGCGTAAGCAACTAATTCAACACTGCGGTTTTGTCCCGGCTCAAAACGTATTGCAGTACCGGCAGGTATATTTAAGCGAAAGCCACGCGTTTTTTCTCGTTCAAACTGTAACGCGTTATTGCTTTCGTAAAAATGATAATGCGAACCAATTTGAATGGGCCGGTCGCCGCTGTTAGCGACATCAATGTTCAACGTTTCTTGCCCAGCATTAATTTCTATTTCGCCATCACTGCTGATAATTTCGCCTGGTAACATATCACCTCTCCTAAATTTTGGCTTAAATGCTGGTCTAAATTATGGGCTGATGCACAGTGACCAGCTTAGTGCCATCGGGGAATGTTGCTTCAACCTGTACTTCGCGAATCATTTCAGCAACGCCTTCCATTACTTGTTCGGCACTTAAGATATGTCGACTTTCACTCATCAATTCAGCCACTGTTTTACCGTCACGCGCACCTTCCATAATCGCTGCGCTAATATATGCCATCGCTTCAGGATGATTTAGTTTTACGCCGCGCGCCAAACGACGTTCTGCAACTAGCGCCGCGGTAAACAATAATAATTTATCTTTTTCACGAGGAGTTAAATCCATGGTCAATCCTTACATTTATTTAAGTGGCCCATATTCTGGGCAAAGTGGCTGCTTTATTTAATAATGCGGGTCGTAGTTTTTGCCAAATCGAAATAAGTTGCTGCTTTACAGTTTGACTGTCGTCACCCAAAACTCGCACTACCAATAAACCATCAAACAAGGTCGCGGCGATTAAGTTTGATTGTGATTGTTTTGATGCCATTTGTTCAGCAACTTGTTCTACAAATTGTTCAGCAAGCTCTTCTCGCGCAAGCTCAAGGTGTTTTTCTGTACACGGAAACGCCAATAAGGTTGCTTGTATTGCTTTGCCTCGCAGTCCTGTGGCAGCGGTTAAATCCTGACAATCAAATACGCGTAAGTTTTCTGTCAGCAATAATTTTTTATTGTGGTACAAATCCAGTCGCGAATCAAAAGCACCGTGAGAAAAAATTTCATTGCTTGTTGGTCGCCCCAAACAACTAATGTCACAACCAATAAATACTGCGTCATCTTCCAGCTTAATTTTAGTTCGACTTCGCAACCGAGCGCCAGCAAATAAAATATTTTCCTGGGGCAACCATTCAAGACTGCTGCCTGCCGTTACCTGTAAAGTTTGATTAAGTTGCGCCCAGTTGCCTGCACTTAAATAAAATTTACCCGAACCCGGGGTAGTGCATAATACCTGCGCTTTATTGCTGACATGTAAATTAATGTGTAATTGATCGCCACCGACAACACCACCAGGTGGATGCAAAATATAAACATGCGCAAGTTCGCCTTCGGGATAAAAGGGACGTTGTACACGCAACGGCCCATCATGCTGACTTTTTTTTAACACGCTACGAACACCTGAGTGTTCAAACTTTAAATTAAGATGCGCCTGCCAACCTTCGTTTTTATCAGCACTGTTTTTATCAGCACTGTTTTTACTAGTGCTGTCTTCAGCGTAATTTTGCAATGTTCCAGCAGATACGTTCATACCGTTAAAAATTTTTTAATTAATGACTCAGAAAGTTCTGTCACCTTGCCTTTTGCAACAGCTCTGCCACGATCAAGAATACAAAACTGATCAGCCACTTTTTTAACAAACGGTAATTTTTGCTCAACTAGCAAAACAGTCATGCCCATTTCGTGATTAAGTTTTGTAATAACATCGCCAATTTCTGCCACAATATTTGGTTGAATACCTTCCGTTGGTTCATCAAGAATTAATAATTTAGGATCAATAACAAGTGCTCGCCCGATAGCCAGTTGTTGCTGTTGACCACCGGATAAATCACCACCTCGACGATACCGCATTTCTTTTAAAATAGGAAACAACTGATAAATAAATTCAGGAATATCCTTAGCTTTATCTGCGCGCACAGGCAAACCAACTTGTAAATTTTCTTCTACCGTTAACATCGAAAATATTTGTCGCCCCTGCGGCACGTAACCAATACCCAAGCGTGCGCGCTGCTCCATTGCTTGTTTATGCAAAGCAACATCTTTATACAACATTTCACCCGAGGCTAAAGGCAATGCGCCCATAACGCAATTAAGCAAAGTGGTTTTCCCAACGCCGTTGCGTCCCATCAAGCAGGTACATTTGCCCTCCGTTACATCTATGTCTATGTCCCACAGTGTATGGCTTTGTCCGTAAAACTGATTCAACTTATTTATTGTTAGCATCTGTTTCACCTTATTCACCAAGGTACACTTCAATAACACGCGGGTTGTTTTGCACATCACTCATGCTACCTTCCGCAAGTACGCTGCCTTGATGTAACACGGTTACCTGTTTCGCAATTGATCGCACAAAATCCATATCATGTTCAACTACGATAACAGAATGTTTGCCGGCTAATGACGTTAACAGTTCTGCAGTGCGCTCCATTTCCTGATGTGTCATGCCTGCCACCGGTTCATCCACAAGCAATAACGCGGGCTTTTGCATTAATAACATGCCAATTTCCAGCCACTGTTTTTGGCCATGTGAAAGTTTGCCTGCCAAATCATTTAAAATTTCTTGCAAGCCAATAACATTTAGCACTTCGTCAATAAAATCTCGTTGCTCACCATTAAGTTGCGCCCATAATAAAGGCAGCACACGTTTGTCCTGTGACATAGCTAACTCAAGATTTTGGTAAACACTTAAATTTTCAAACACTGTTGGCTTTTGAAATTTTCTGCCAATGCCGGCTGCGGCAATTTCTGGCTCGTCCATTTGTAGAAGATTAAGCCGTTGACCAAACCATGCTTGACCGGAATCGGGTTGTGTTTTGCCAGTAATAATATCCATCATGGTTGATTTGCCCGCACCATTTGGGCCAATGATGCAACGCAACTCACCCGTTTCAATGTATAAATTAAGATCGTTAATCGCTTTAAAACCATCAAAACTTTTGTTTAAACCTTCCAAATATAAAATGATGTTATGGCTAACATCTAACTCTGGTGGCTGCGGCTGAATCAAAAATTCAAAAACTTTATCGCGTCGTGTTAATTCACGTAATGTCTGCACTGGTTTCATATTTTTGCACTCCAGCTATTTCGCAGCCCGACAACACCTTTAGGCAAATACAAAGTAACGACAATAAACAACGCGCCCAGCGCATACAACCATGCTTCAGGCAGTGCACCAGTGAAGTATGTTTTAGAATAGTTGACAATAATGGCGCCGATTATTGCGCCATAAAGTGTACCGCGACCACCAATCGCTACCCATATAAGCAGCTCTATAGAATTCAGCGGCGAGAATTCACCGGGATTAATGATGCCAACCTGCGGAACATATAAAGCGCCTGCCACACCCGCCATGGTTGCGGAAATAACAAACACCCACAGTTTTATATTTTCGACACGGTAAGCGATAAATCGACTGCGACTTTCCGCATCCCGTATTGCAACACAGGCTAAACCAAGGCGCGAACCCACAATGTAACGGCTCACGATATAACCTATTGCCAAAGCAGCACTTGATGCCACAAATAAAGCAATACGTGTACTGTCTTCGCGCAAATCAAAACCCAATATATCTTTAAAATCGGTCAGACCATTATTACCACCAAATCCCATTTCATTGCGGAAAAAAGCTAGCATTAAAGCGTATGTCATCGCCTGTGTGATAATGGAAAGATAAACCCCCGTTACACGCGACCGAAAAGCCAAAAAACCAAACACGTATGCCAACACACCGGGCACTAAAAAAACCATTACCATAGCAAACCAGAAATTGTCAAAACCCAACCAGAACCATGGCAATTCTTGCCAATTTAAAAACACCATAAAGTCAGGTAGTAGTGGATCACCGTAAACGCCGCGCTCTCCAATCTGTCGCATTAAATACATACCCATCGCATAACCGCCCAGTGCAAAAAAAGCGCCATGCCCTAAAGTAAGAATGCCGAGATAACCCCACACCAAATCTGCCGACAACGCCAGCAAGGCATAGGTTAAATATTTACCTGATAAGGTGACTGCATACGTTGATATATAAAACACACTATCTTCGGGAAGCAGTAAATTACATATCGGCACAATTATACTAATGAGCAATAAAATACCCAGCAGCCATAAACCGGGTTTATCATTTTTGAGGATGTTTATAATTTGCATAATTAATCCTCGACGGCACGACCTTGTTGTGGAAATAATCCTTTCGGACGTTTTTGTATAAACAGAATAATAAAAATAAGCACCAGAATTTTTGCTAACACTGCCCCCGCCCAGGGTTCGAGTATTTTATTTATTACACCAAGACTCATGCCCGCAATTAACGTGCCCCATAAATTGCCAACACCGCCAAATACCACCACCATAAATGAATCGATGATATAAGCTTGCCCAAGATTAGGGCCAACATTCGTTAGCAAGCTCAACGCAACACCTGCCAAACCGGCAATACCAGATCCTAAACCAAACGTCAGCGCATCAACCCATTCAGATTTAACACCCATGGCACGCGCCATTGTTCGATTTTGCGAAACCGCTCGCACTTGCAAACCCAGTGAAGTTTTTTTCATTACAAAAATCAACACTGCAAAAACCATTAAACAAAAAATAATGATATAAAAACGGTTCCAGGTGAATGCCAGTATTTCGTTAAACTGCCAGGCACCCGACATCCACTGCGGCGTTTCTACGCTGCGGTTAAGTGGCGAAAATATCGAGCGAACAGTTTGCTGCAACACCAAACTAACACCAAACGTTGCCAGCAATGTTTCTAGTGGGCGACCATAGAGATGGCGTATAACGGTTCGTTCAATGCCAATACCAACAAGCCCGGCGACAATAAAGGCGGCAGGAATAGCGACAATAATAGAAAGCCCAATGTTATTAGGCATTAATTGTTGAACAACGTAGGTCGTATACGCACCGATCATCATCAACTCGCCATGCGCCATGTTGATAACACCCATGACGCCAAAAGTAATTGCAAGACCAATGGCGGCTAACGCTAATACCGAACCTAAACTTAAACCAAAAAATATCGTTTCAATTTTGGCATAACGCGCTCGGCTATTTTCAATTTCAGAAATCGCTTTTTCCGATTGTTTTTTAAGTGCTTTATCATCAGGTTGGTAATTTGATAAAGCATTAAGCGCCGTCGGATTCAAACTTGCAGCTAGTGTTGCAATCGCTTTGGATTGTGTAATTTCATCATTACTTTGCAAGTCAGTCACTGCCAATAAAGTCTGCATTGCAGACTTTACCTTATCATTTCTTTCAGAATCAATAACGGATAAAACTAACGCTGCCGCATCTTCATCAGGTTTTTTTAACAATGCATTTATTGCTTTTAATCTGACTTCGGCATCTTCATTTTTTATCTGCATCGACGCTATATTTTGTCGAATTAAATTTCTTAATTGATTATTTATTTTTACCTTTTTATAACCATTTTTATCATCTTGTTTGATAACGTCATCAACAAACAAAGATTTGAATTCATAAACTTCTTCTACTTCTTGCAAAATATAAAGCGTTTTATTTAGCTTGGAATAATAAAGTTGCCCATCCAACATCGTGGACAACACATCATAAGCATAAGGTGAACTGTGCTTTACTATGGTTTTAATTGCTTTATTCTTCTCGCTATAGCTTTTTTTTGTGAGCGCTAACCATGCTTCATCAAGTGCTTCTTTTGCTAGCGCTTCCGGCGTTACCGAGTCAGTCGCTGCCATTTCATTCGCAACGACATCATCCATAACCGCTTCATCCACAACTGATTCAGCCGCAACATTTAAAGCTGTGAGCATAAAACAAAAAATAATAATGATGGATTTTACTGCGTACTTAAACATGCATGTTTTCTCTTAAATTACAGGGTGCGAAGAACCATAAAATTTATTCTCCGCCGAGAATATCAGGTGCAGCACTTTCTAAAAACAAAAAAAGGGGAGTATAGAGCTTTCACTCTACACTCCCATGTTCAAACAACCTCGCGGAGTCATGCAAGACAACTTGAACTATACTCGACTAAAAATTTTGACCGCTACATTTTTTAGTTTTTACGTTGTAGTTTCCACATGACAGTGGTGCGCGCCAATCAGAAATTAAATCTTTAGAACCAGGTAAATAATCAGACCATGCATCACCTGCAACCAAACCTGATGTTTCCCAAACAATATCAAACTGACCGTCTTTTTGAATTTCTCCAATCAGCACAGGTTTTGTGATGTGGTGGTTAGGCATCATTGCTGAGTAGCCGCCAGATAAGTTTGGTACGCTGATACCAATTAGCGCTGCCTGTACTGTTTTAGGATCGGTAGTACCTGCTTTTTCAACCGCTTTTACCCACATATTAAAGCCAATATAATGTGCTTCCATTGGATCATTGGTTACGCGCTTTTTATCTTTAATGAATTTTTTCCATGAAGCGATAAATTTATCATTAACATCGGATTCTACGCTCATAAAATAATTCCACGCAGCCATGTGACCAACCAGTGGTTTAGTGTCAAGACCAGATAGTTCTTCTTCACCAACTGAGAAAGCAACCACAGGAATGTCATCCGCAGATAAACCTTGATTCGCTAACTCTTTATAGAATGGAACATTGGCATCGCCATTAATGGTTGAAACCACGGCTGTTTTCTTACCCGTACCACCAAACTTTTTAATATCAGAAACAATTGACTGCCAATCAGAATGACCAAACGGTGTGTAATTAACCATTATGTCTTTATCGGCAACGCCTTTTGCTTTTAGGTAAGCTTTAAGAATTTTATTGGTTGTACGCGGGTAAACATAATCTGTACCAGCAAGTACCCAACGTTTAACACCAATATCATTCATCAAATAATCAACTGCAGGAATCGCTTGCTGATTTGGTGCTGCTCCTGTGTAGAAAACATTTTTAGATGACTCTTCACCTTCGTATTGTACGGGGTAAAACAAAATACTATCCAGCTCTTCAATTACGGGCAATACTGATTTTCGTGAAACCGATGTCCAGCAACCAAAGATAACATCTGATTTTTTCTTAGAAATTAACTCACGTGTTTTTTCTGCAAACAGTGGCCAATTAGATGCAGGGTCAACCACCACTGCTTCTAATTTTTTTCCCAACAAACCGCCTTTTTTATTTTGCTCTTCAATTAACATCAACATGGTATCTTTCAGCGTTGTTTCTGAAATAGCCATGGTGCCAGACAATGAGTGCAAGATACCAATTTTAATCGTTTCTGCAGCAAGTGCCTGACTAGCGCTTACTAAACTTGTAACTGCAATTGCAGAAGCAAGTGTTAATTTTTTTATTGAACATTTAAACATTATAAATTTCCTGTTTTGTTTTGTTTTGTTTTGTTTTGTTTTGTTTTGTTTTGTTTATTTAATTAATCTCGTATGAGATTTAAACTTGAAGTTATTAAACTTGAAGTTATTAAACTTGAAGCCGTTAAATCTGAATCTGCATACCAAAAAGGAGTGCATCATTATCAGGGCCAGGCGCTCTAACACCAGAGGCATTTGCATTACCTGTTATGTAATTAAGGTTCAACTTCATGTTTTGACCGGAAACAATATAATTAACACCAATCTCACTTAAAGAGCTACTGGAGCCACTACTGGGATTATTTGATGTATAACGTACATATGGCTGATATTGACCTTTACCATTACCACCAAACAAATATGCAAAACTACCAAAATATGCATCACCATCAAACATACTTATCACTTGCGTCGGACCCGCAACAAAATCAGAAACATTAAATGATTTATATTCGCCTTCAATAGTTACTGCTGCACCATTGCCTAATGGTTTTTCAAATAAACCATCGATGGCATACCCGGTAAACGATGCTTTATCTATTGCCGTGCCATAACCATCCTCTTGTGACTGCGCTGAAACAGCCAGCGTTAAAATATCACCGGCTTTTCCGTAGTATGTGCTGCTGGTGTAATAACCAGGGTTTGATTCTTTATTAAAAAAGTTATAAGCAAATCGTCCTGCAAATAATGGTGCGTCACTTTGGTTAGCATCATCACTTACGCCATCAAAAACACCTACTGCGTATTGGAATTTACCTAAGCTGCCCCAAACAGTGACACCTTCATCACGACCATAAGTACCAGCAATACCATTTGCGCCATTGGTAGGATCATTATCAGAAGGATACAGTGGCACTGTGTATTGCCCCCAACTCAAACCATAAAACGGACCGTTCATTTCGATGCGATCTGCCGGTGTTAGCATACGACCCATCCACACATTAAATTTTTCGCTGGGCTCATATTGAATAATTGCATCTAACACGCCATATTCACCAAACATTTTTTCCGTACCAAAATAAAATTTAAAATCTTCTGTTGCCTGCCCTGATACATATAGACGTGCATTTTCCAAATTAAAATTATTAGCATTGCTGTCCTCATCAGGTGCAGCATGGGTAACCACAGAAACCGAAGTACGTAGACCCGCACCAAAACTAATCCAACGGGTATCGTCTATTTTTATTTTACCGCCTGCCAGAACTGGTGCGCTACTCGCTGCTAACGCACTACTTAACAATAATATTTGCCAACTTGTGTAATTTTTTTTCATATTTTCAACCTTATTATTTAATTATTGATGTACTTAGCCATCACAGCTAAAAACTAATCATTCAAAGAACTAATCGCAGAAAAATTGCGCGACCTTGTATTGCGCGACCTTTATTACACGGTCAGCATGAAACGAAACCGCTTTAACAGGCAATATTCATGACCGTATATTACGCACACACTAGCAAAATGAATATTCGGTAAGTGGCGCATTGGCATACGTCAAATAACGCATGGTACAAAATTTGCATGTAATTTGCATATAGCGCATTAATAAATGCCAATAGATGCGCGGCAAAGTAAAAAGTTGCACCATAAGCTTTACCTGAAATGAACCATTCAAATATTTTCAAATGAACATTAAAACCGACGCACTTTTAATTAGGCGCGAATACAATCAGTGGGTCGCCAATGAAACGCTGGAAGATTATTCTTTGCGTTACACGGCAAAAAAAGCGCGGCGCTGGTCAACTGGCTGGGTTGCCAATACAGCTTTGGGTATTATTGCCTTTTTAGCACTGGAAGCTATCGGTGGCACAATAACGTTGAACTATGGCTTTACCAATGCCATGTGGGCCATTTTAGTGGTTGGCGCTATTATCTTTTTGTCTGGCTTGCCGCTGTCTTATTATGCTGCGCGCGATGGCGTTGATATAGACTTGCTCACCCGTGGCGCAGGTTTTGGCTATATCGGCTCAACGGTTTCGTCGCTCATCTACGCCTCATTCACCTTTATTTTTTTTGCGCTTGAAGCAGCAATTATGTCGATGGCATTGCATATGATGACTGGCATTTCACTGTCTTTCGCCTACATCATCAGCACAATAGTGGTTATACCGTTGGCAACACATGGCATTAGCCGAATATCTCGCTTTCAAGCATGGACGCAACCCATCTGGGTAATCCTGCAAATTTCGCCACTCATCTTTATTGCGCTGCACGAATCCTCCATATTTGAGCAATGGACAGCATTCACCGGCACTGAAACTATGGGTGAAAGCGGTTTTAATTTGCTTCATTTTGGTGCGGCAGCGGCGATCATTTTCCCTCTTATAGCGCAAAATGGTGAGCAAGCTGATTTCTTACGCTTTCTACCCATCCAAACAAAAGACAATAAAATTCAATGGTGGCTAGCTGTCATCGGTGCTGGCCCCGGTTGGGTTATCTTTGGCATCATCAAATTATTTATTGGCTCTTTTCTTACCGTACTTGTTTTAAACCTTGCGGTATTACCCGAATCACTCGCCACTGACCCTGCGCATATGTACGCTGTGGCATTTACTTACATTATATCTAACGCTGACATTGCATTATGGGTTGCTGGTATTTTTGTGGTTATTTCACAATTAAAAATCAATGTCACCAATGCATATGCAGGTTCAATTGCATGGGGAAATTTTTTCTCACGGCTAACACACAGCCACCCCGGTCGTGTAGTGTGGCTGGTTTTTAATGTTTCCATAGCTTTAATGTTGATGGAGCTTGGACTTTATCAGGCATTTGAAAGCATCTTAATTATTTACGCCAGTTTAGTTGTGGCATGGGTTGGCAGCGTGGTCGCCGACCTTGTCATTAACAAACCACTGGGCTTAAGTCCGCAACACATTGAATTTAGGCGCAGCCATTTATATGATATTAACCCTGTCGGCGTGCTCTCAATGTTCATTGCGTCCTGCGCAGGCATTGCCGCTAATATTGGTGTTTTTGGTGAACTCGCAAAAGCGCTTGCTGCTTTCATCTCTTTGAGCATTCCCTTTATTACTGTGCCGCTAATCGCCTGGCTAACACAAGGTCGCTATTATTTATGTCGCAGCGAAGAAGATGCGGTGACAGAAACCGAGCAAATGAAGTGTCTGGTTTGCGAAAATGATTTCGATAAAGAAGACATTAGCCAATGCCCCAGCTACGAAGGCGCTATTTGCTCTTTATGTTGCGCGTTGGATTCACGCTGCGGTAACTTATGCCGCCCAGAAGCACATCTTTCAGCACAGACATTTTCAGCCTTTGGGCGGTTTTTACCGCCATCAATCAACAGTCTGGTGCATTCTGTCACTGGGCATTTTTTAGGCATATTTATCGCTACAACAACCATTATTGCGGGCTTACTCAGCGTAGTTTTTTACGCACAACAAAATGAAAAAATCACCGACCTGTCATTAATCAGCATTACTTTATGGCAGGTATTTTTTTTACTAATGTTGGTCACGGGCGTTTTAATTTGGCTGTATGTGTTAGCACAAAAAAGCGCGCGTTTTGCATTGAGCGAATCGCAATTGCAAGCCAATTTATTATTACAAGAAGTTAACGCGCACGAAAAAACCGCTATCGAATTAGAAAAAGCACGTGATGCTGCCAACGCTGCCAACCTCGCAAAATCGCGTTATTTATCGGGTGTTAGTCACGAATTAAGAACACCATTAAATACTATTTTTGGCTACGCACAAATTATGGAGGCAGATAACAGCGCCAGCAAAAAATGCCAAAAAATATCAACCGTAATAAGGCGCAGCAGCGAACACTTGTCTGACGTAATTGAAGGCCTGCTTGAGATTTCAAAAATTGAAGCGCGCAAATTAGAATTGCAAAAAGATGCTGTCGATTTAAAGTCATTAATTCAGCAATTAGATGACATGTTTCGGCCATTAGCAAAAGCCAAAGGTATCGAGTTTGAGATACATTTTCAAACAAACGTGCCGCACTTTGTTACCACCGATGAAAAAAGGCTGCGGCAAATTTTATTAAACTTACTATCCAATGCCATAAAGTTCACACCTTCGGGTAAAGTAACTTTTGATATTAGCTATCGAAACCAGGTGGCACGCATGTTTGTCACCGACACTGGCATTGGCATTAGTGAAGAAGATCAATCAAGAATTTTTTTTCCCTTTGAACGTGTACGCGACAGCAAAACACAACTAATTAGCGGCACGGGTTTAGGTTTATCAATCAGTAACCTGCTCACAAAAATAATGGGCGGAAATCTTGAGTTAAAAAGTCAACCTGATCGCGGCTCTGAATTTTGCTTAAGTATTTTTTTACCGACGGTAAATGAGGCAACTGTTAGCACACAAGATCACTCCAACATACTTGGCTATACCGGTACGCCGCAACACATTATGGTGGTTGATGACGAATACAATCACAGAAATTTAATTGATGCGTTTTTAAGCCCATTAGGTTTTATCGTTCATCAAGCACAGTCGGCTAAACACGCACTGGATATATTTAGCAAACAAAATATCAATCTGTTTTTGCTTGACCTTAATATGCCAGAAATGAATGGTCAGCAACTAATAATCGAATTACGCAAACTTAACTTTAATGGGCCAATAATTATTCTCTCTGCCAATTCCTATGAAGAAACACTTTTAAATCAGGAGGCCATAGATTTTCAAGCATTTATAAGCAAACCGATACACATAGGAAAATTACTAAAACAAATACAACACTGCCTCAACACACAATGGGAAAAAACTGAACAAACTTTAGACTCGACTTTAGACAGTAACGCCAGCGAAGACGTTTCTCAACTTGATATCGACGCCCTAACATCACTACGAGATTTTGCAAAAATGGGTTACTTGAAAGGTGTTATTGAATATATCGAATCACTTGAATTTCAAAACCAGCAATCGTCTATCGTCAAAAATTTACGGCAGATGGTAGACAAATGTGATTTAGAAGGCATCATTCACGCAACGAATAATTTGATAGAAAAAGGCAGTACAAACTAATGCAGAGATTCAAGGATAAAATAACAGTGCTTGTGGTTGATGATTCGCCCGACTCACTCGGCATGATTAACACCGCATTAGACGATGCAGGCATCGCTGTATTGGTTGCACTTAACGGACAACAAGCAATGAACGTGCTCGAACAAATCACACCCGATATAATTTTAATGGATGCCTTAATGCCAGTAATGGATGGCTTTGAATGCGCCAGCAAAGTTCGTCAGCAGTTACCATTAACACCTATCATTTTCATGACGGGACTCAGTGATACCGAGCATATTGTCAAAGCATTTGATGCGGGCGGTAACGACTACATCGTCAAACCTATTCGACCAGAAGAGTTGCTGGTGCGGATACGACAACACACAAACAGCACTCGCATGTTATTAGAAGCGCAAAAGATGTTAGACACAATGCGGCAGCATGTTTTCTGCATTAACGAGCACGGGCACATTGCGTGGGCAACACCTGAGGCCCAGGTTTTATTAAACCAATGTCAGCAGCAAGCAGATGATACTTCTACCAAACTTCATAAACAATTAAGCCACTGGTTACCTAATGGAAAAGAAGGGCACGAACTAGCGCTAACTTTAAATAAACAAGCACCGGCGCTAAAAGTCTCTTACTTTAAACCCTCGGCTGAAAATACCCACCTGCTAAAAATTCAGTCACCAAATGTTGAAATTGACCCCACCATACTTGAAGAAAGTTTAAACATTACCTCTCGTGAAGCAGAAGTTTTGTTATGGCTGGCACACGGAAAAACCAATAAGGAAATTGCGGAAATACTTAAAATGAGCCCTCGCACAGTAAATAAACACCTCGAGCAAATGTACCCAAAAATCGATGCCGACAATCGTACTGCTGCGGCATCTATTGCCATTCAAACCATTTTAGGCGGTCACATAGGCAACCCTAAAATTTCATAATAAGAGCTTTGCACGAAGCATTAAAATAACTTTTTATATAACGCATTGCGTTATATAACGAATATCGTTATAGTTTAACAATGCACTGCCAACACCCTGGAAAAATACTATTACAGCAATACATGCTGCCGCAAAAAATCAGTCAGAATTACCTGGCGCGCGCAATAAAAGTGCCGCCCAGACGCATTAATGAGATTGTCCATGAAAAACGTGCCATCACTGCTGATACTGCAGTGCGACTGGCTTTTTACTTTGGCGGTAGCGCAACTTATTGGTTGCACCTACAATCTGAGTACGAAATTGAAAAAATAAAAGATCGTATAAAAATACAACTCAACACCATACAGCCCGTATCACAAAAACCCGTAGCAGCAATGCAAAACAGCACCATGCAGGCAAAAATAAAACCAAAAAACAATGTCAAAAAACGCATTATGCGCTAGTTATTTCGCCAAAATCAGCAATTTAAACAGCAAAAAAGTCAAAATCTATTGCTAAAGATAAATTCTAAATCTATATTTGTTGTAACAAGGACGTTTTTTCCAAATGAGATGAAATAAATAACCCCTTTACTTTTCACTCGTGTGACAACCGAAATTAGGTGTCGTGATGAAAACATATAGACAGTTATTTTTTATTTTAATATCATTTAGCGTCACTAGCCAGGCAGTAGCTATTAACAAGCCACATAATAATGCGATTCTAAAATCCGAACAAAAAATTATAAAAATACACAATGCCATTAGATCCGCATCATTACGAATACAACTTGGCGACAATTTATATGGCTTTATCGAAAGTAAAAACTGTAGCTTTTGCAAAACGATAAAAATAACCGTCACCCCGAACACTAAAGCCTATCGTAATAATATTAGCGTGCCGTTAAAACAGGCAAAAAAACGCAGTGGGCAGTTTGCCACTATCATCTACAATTTAAAAACAAATAATGTTAGTGCGATACACTGGTAAACAAATACAACACTAATTTTTTCATATAAATGACAAAAAAACTTTTACCCATTACCGACAATCCCTGGAAACGCCAGTCCACAAAAAAAATATTTGAAAATCCCTGGCTTTCATTACATGAAGATAAAGTAACCAATCCCGGCGGTGGTATATCACATTACGGAAAAATAAAATTTAAAAACTTTGCTATTGGCATTATCCCGCTTGATAAAAACAATAACACCTGGTTAGTCGGTCAATACCGTTATGTGCCCGACTGCTATTCATGGGAAATTCCAATGGGTGGTGGCCCATTAGCGATTAACCCACTACAATCTGCTAAACGTGAACTCAAGGAAGAAACCGGTTTAATTGCTAACGACTGGCAACAATTAATGAAACTGCACACCTCAAATTCTGTCACTGATGAACGCGGATTAATTTATGTTGCCCGTGATTTAACGCAAGCTGAAACAGCGTTTGAAGAAACAGAAGAATTACTCATTCAAAAAATTCCGCTTGATGAAGCAATTGAGCGTGTCCTAAACGGTGAGATAACAGATGCTATTAGCGCAGCAGGTTTATTAAAATTAAAACTTGACCATGTTAATAAACCATTCACCTAAAAATCATCAACTGCACACAGTAAAATACCAGACCTTTAAACAGATGCGACATATTTTAAATATGCCAGAATTTTTGATACATATCGATAGCAAAACGCTCAAATAGCATTTTTAAATTTCCCTACAAATAAAGTCGTATTTTGCGTACCTAAAAGCACACACTTAGGTCACATAACACTTCTAATTAAGCCTTTATGCAAAATATATTTAACAAAACCCTTTGAACGGACTTAACGCACAGACATGCATTAGCGCTTACTATAACTTCCCAGTACCTTTGAGAGCTGCAAAAAAACCAAAGGGAATATAAACAAACCTAAATTAAAAAAGAGAAAACACTATGAAAATAAATCTATGTAAAAGTAATTTTATTACCGGCATGTTGTTGCTTGTAGCAACAACATGGACAGGAAATACCATGGCTGATGAAGATGCAACTTATTTTGAAGCTAAATTAAGTGGCCTAAACATGCTGCCATCAATTTACTCACCTGCTCATGGAAAACTAACAACAGAAATAGACCCATACGGCAAGTACATTTACTTCAAGCTTTACTACGAAAAACTATCTGCAAAAGCTACTGCCGCTCACATTCACTTCGGACAGAAATTTGCTGACGGTGGACCAATTGCGTTTTTATGTGGTGGCCCTAAGCCAGCTTGTCCTGCTTATGGCGGTTGGGTAGAAGGTAAAATTCGCTCTGAAGATATTATTGGACCAGCAGGCCAGGGCGTAGAGCCTGGTAACATTAAGTCAGCGATTAAACTGATGAAAAAAGGTCTGATGTATGGCAACGTACACAACTCTAAATTCCCACCAGGTGAACTTCGCGGTCAATTATACCCAGTTGAAGAAATCGAAGATGGTGGTATGGGTGGCGGTATGGGTGGTGGCATGGGCGGTATGTAATTGCTTATGTAACTATTTGTGCAAATTGCATAAAGCACAAAACTTCAATTTTAAAAATTGAATTAAACCCCGCATCTATGCGGGGTTTTTATTTATTTCAAAACAAACTAATGGTTTTGCACATCAAGAAACTTTTCACCCAAATATTGATTGATATCTGCTGATTCGTACAACCATTCAACCGAGCCATCTTCATTACTTATCTTCAAACACGGCACCTGATATTTTCCACCTTCACTTATTAATTCTTTATTCCATTTTGGATCATTACGTGCATCACGGCTTTCAATATTTAATCCTAAGCGGCGAATCTGGCGACGCGTTTTTACACAAAAAGGGCATTGTTGAAAATGATACAACGCCATTGTCCTTGCTTGTTTATCAGCTAATTCCTGTGCTTCTATCGAACGTTGAATGATTTTGGGTCGCGTTACCCAATCGATAAAAATAATTACCTGGCCTAGAACCCAACGAATTGGTTTAAATATAAATCCCATAGTTCTTCTCACTTAATATCAATGGAAGTTCTGATTAATTTTTTAGAAAAATCGCCGTGCGCCTGCAAATCTGCATGATACGAGGAACGTACCATTGGCCCACTTGCCACATGTTTAAAGCCTAATGCCATCGCGGTATCGTATAAACCATCAAACTCTTCTGGCGTCACATAACGCTCAACCGGCAAGTGATGCTTGCTTGGCTGTAGATATTGTCCAAGGGTTAGCATGTCCACATTGTGTAGACGCATATCTTTCATTACTGTAATCACTTCATCTATCTCTTCACCCAAACCAAGCATTAATCCTGATTTAGTTGAAACATTTGAATGCAATTTTTTAAAACGTTTTAATAATTTTAATGACCACAAATAATCTGAACCAGGCCGGCACTGTTTGTATAAACGCGGAACGGTTTCTAAATTGTGATTAAACACATTAGGCGGCAAATTGGTCATTATTTCTAACGCCACATCCATTCGACCACGAAAGTCTGGCACCAAAATTTCAATTTCAATTTCAGGGTTTAATTCGCGTGTTTGATTTATGCATTCAACAAAGTGTGCCGCACCACCATCGCGTAAATCATCGCGATCTACAGAAGTTATAACAACATATTTGAGATTCATTGCCTTGATCGTTTCTGCCAAATGTTTCGGTTCATTCACATCCAACGGGTTTGGTCTGCCATGACCAACATCACAAAACGGACAACGCCGTGTGCATATCTCGCCCATTATCATAAAGGTTGCTGTACCTTTACCAAAACATTCGCCAAGATTTGGGCACGCCGCCTCTTCGCAAACAGTAAACAATTTTTGTTCACGCAATACGGATTTAAGCTTTTTTACATTGGGATGAAACGGTGACTTGGCGCGAATCCAACTTGGCTTGCGTAAACGCTCTGCTGGTTGCTGCACTTTTATTGGAATACGCGAAACTTTCTCAGCACCTTTAAGTTTTTCACCCTGTATAATTTTATGGGGGGTTTTCTGGAGGTTTTTCTGGAGGTTTTTATCGCGTGTTGTTGTTTGTTTATTCATAACTTAAATTTTTTAACAGATGCTTTTGTAAATCACCAACAACATCATTAATCTCTATATCTTCTACCAAATTTTTTAACTGGGTAATTTCAAGGTTTTTATAACCACATGGATTAATGCGGCTAAACGGTTCAAGATCCATATCAACATTTAACGCCAAACCATGAAAACTACAGCCTTTGCGTACACGCAAACCCAGCGCGGCTATTTTAGCATTATTTATGTAAACGCCTGGTGCATCTCGTCGGGCATTTGAATCAACACCATAAGTCGCAAGCAAGTCAATAATTGTTTGTTCAAGAATGGTGACTAACTGACGCACTCCAATGTTCAAACGATTTAAATCTAACATTGTGTAAACCACAATTTGCCCCGGACCATGATAGGTAACCTGCCCGCCACGATCAGAATTAATGACTGGCGTATCCGCTGGGTTTAGTACATGCTCAGGCTTGCCGTTTTTACCTAACGTATAAACTGGCGGGTGTTGCAAAAACCAAAACTCATCAACCGTCTGTGTTTGGCGAGTATTGGTAAAATTCTGCATTTTCTGCCATGCCTTTTGATAATCGACTTCTCCAAGATGATGGACTTTTGCGTACATGATGATGCCGCTCTATAAAGCGATAGAGACATGCTCGCAAGCCGTTAAATCCACATAAATTGCGTCAAGCTGTTTTTTACTGTACGCAGTAAAAGTGATGGTGATTGCTGTGTATTTTCCTGTTTTACTGGGTTTTATTTTCAGCGCGTTTTCCGCTAAATTTTCTACATGGCGATTTATAATTTCTATCACGGCAACTTCAAATTCATCACACGCTAAACCCATTGCTTTGACTGGGAATTCACAAGGGAACTCCAGCAAGGTTTCACCTTCCTTCAGCGTTAGATCGTGTAACTTTATGTCTCTGTCGTCGCTCATGTTTTTCTATTGCTACTATTTTTGTTGCTGGTACAAATCCACTATTCGTTTCCACATTTTACCCGCCGAACCAGAACCGACAAGCTTATCGTTTAAGCGAATAACCGGTGCGATTTCACGTGTTGAACTGGTCATCCAGATTTCGTCTGCGTTATAAAGCTCTGCTTCTTTTATTTCACGCTCTTCCACTAATATGGTGTTATTTTTTGCAATTTCAATCACCAGTTCACGCGTAATACCCGTCAATAATTCATGTCCCGTTGGCGGCGTAATTAGCACGTCATTTTTAACAAGAAAAACATTACTTGCCGTGCCTTCACTGATTATGTTGTTTTTAATTAAAATAGCATCATCTACTTCAGCGGTGACTGCCTGTTGTTTCAACATGACATTGGCAACTAGAGAGGTGGATTTAATATCGCACGCGCCCCAACGAAAATCGTCAATTGTAATCACTGAAATACCCGCGGAAACTCTCTCAATATCTGGTGGCGTTATTTGCAATACCATAGAAAAAATAGTCGGCGAATATTCGGGCTTAATAACTAAATCACGTTTAGGGTAGACGCCTCGTGAAACTTGCAAATAAACCGCACGGCTATTATCAGAATTTTCAACAGGGTTTTTTTTAAGTAGATCTGAAAAAATATCTAACCACTGCTCGGTGCTGTGCGGATTAGGCAAACTGATACGATTCAAACTATTTTGCAAGCGGCTAAGATGTTCATCAATGCGCAGCATGTTATTGCCAAAAACAGGAATAATTTCGTAAACACCATCACCAAAAAGAAAACCACGATCCATAACAGAAACCGTGGCCTCTTCAACAGGTTTATATTGCCCGTTTAAATAAATGATGTTTTTCTCGTTATTCAAATGACAAGCCTATTTACTAGTGAATCGGAAAGAAAGAATATCCCTCATTATTCTACCAAGCGAAAAAAATAATCCTTTACTTGCTGAAATAAACTACCTTCATTAACGGCTTCTAATGCCACTAAAGGAACCGACGCAAGCTCTTTACCCTCGAGTGAAACTTTCACTACACCAAGCTGCTGTCCTTTCGATATCGGTGCCTCGATATTTTTATCAATATCCATAGTTGCATCCAGTTTATCGTAAGCACCACGGGGAATTACAATGGCTAAATCATTCGCTAAACCAACGGTGACTGTTTCAAACTCACCGCTCCAGACGCGTGGCCGATTTAACACTTCATTCGCTGTGTATAAAACATGCGATTCAAAAAAACGAAAGCCATAATTCAGCAATGCCTGGCTCACATTAGCGCGGGCTTTTTTGCTGTTAGTGCCTAAAACAACAGAAATAACACGCATGTCAGAACGTTCCGCTGACGCAACCAGGCAATAACCAGCTGATTCAGTGTGGCCTGTTTTTATGCCATCAACGCTTGTATCACGCCATAATAATTTATTTCTGTTGTATTGTTTAATGCTGTTATAAGTGTATTCTTTTTCGGCGTACCAGGCGTAATGCTCGGGAAATTCAGTAATGATTGCAATCGCTAGTGTTGCTATATCACGCGCCGTAGTTAAGTGTTGTTTATTTGGCCAGCCTGTGCTGTTAACAAAATGTGTATTATCCATGCCTAAATCTGCAGCGTACTGATTCATTAATTGCACAAAAGCTTCTTCCGTACCAGCAACATGTTCTGCCAATGCAACACTGGCATCATTACCAGACTGAATAATTAAACCTTTTAGTAAATCATGCACTGACACACGTGTATTAACATCAAGATACATTCTTGAACCACCCATGCGCCATGCTTTTTCGCTTATATTGGCCATATCATCCATAGAAAGCCTGCCCTCATCCAGCTCTTTGTAAACCACATAAGAAGTCATCATTTTTGTAATACTTGCTGGTTCAATCTGTGCATCCGGATTTTTTTCTGCCAGCATTTTGCCGCTGGCAAAATCGGCTACATAATAATTTTTAGCTGCCACATCGGGGGGAGCCGGCACAGGCAATGCAGCTACTGCTGAATTAAGGTTTCCCAACGTCAGCAACAGCAACAGTGAAAAATTAATTCGCTTAAGAAGTTTTTTTGTTGGCAATAATATTTTTGAATAAATCATTTTTAGGTGCATCATGGAATGTTTTTCTAACTCGCTTTTAATAATTTTTTGGAGGTGATATTCAAATAAAATATTTTTCTAAAAAAATGCCGCATTAATTGCTTCTAACAATTTTTATATTTTTATGGTTATTCCGCTTTAATTGACTAGCCACTTGCTTTGCCACATGGTCTGACGGTAACGGACCAATTCTAATGCGATAAATCGCTTTTCCTTTTTTGCTTTCAATATGCAACCTGACACCACTAAAACCTTCGCCCTGCAATTTACCTAAATGCAATACAGCATTTTCCTCAGTATTAAATGCTGCCACCTGGACATAGAGTTTATCACCATCTGAAACCGGTGACTCTACAATAGCTGCGCTGCGCTGATGATTCTCTTCCTGCGCTGTTGTCACTACACGAATAGACACGTTTGCTGTGCCTGTTTTTGCAACACCTAATTTTGTCGCTGCTGCGTACGATAAATCAATGATACGACCTTCATGAAATGGCCCACGATCATTCACTTTCACAACCGCTTTACGACCATTGTCGTGATTTTTGACTTCTACAAAAACTGGGATTGGCAAAGTTTTATGCGCCGCCGTCATGTCGTACATATTGTATTTTTCACCGCTGGAAGTACGCTCACCATGAAATTTATTGCCGTACCAGGAAGCAATGCCTTTTTGTTTAAACCCTGCCGCAGAATCTTTGACGTAATACGTTTTGCCAAAAACTTCATAACTGCCTGGATTACCATATTTGCTACGAGTAACAGGAACAGGCACTGCGTCAGGAATTTCATCCCACTGTTTTGAGTAATTAGTGGGTGCGCTATCTTTTACCTGACCACATGACGTTAACCAGAAAATAAAACTTGCTACAAAAAAATACCGCAGGGCAGTCATGTTTTTGAAAGTCTCTACTTAATTTTTTAACTTCTCACTTAACTGATATACCGCCATAGCATATAGTTCGCTATGATTATAACGGGTGATAACGTAAAAATTTTGCAAGGTCAACCAGTATTCGTTACCGTATTTTCCTTCAAGCTTTAATAAACTAGCTAGTTGCTTACCATCTAATTTTTTTTCAATTTTTACGCCCTGTTTCTCAAACTGACTAATTGCTGCATAAGGTTTTACAGGATTTTCTTTTTTAACAATTGTTTTATCAGTAACAGTCACAAGCTGTGCCACACTAGCGCCCGATTGCCATTCATGCATTTTAAAATAATTAGCCACACTGCCAATAACATCTTCAATACTATTCCACAAATCACGTTTACCATCACCATCAAAATCAACGGCAAAACGGCGGTAACTGCTCGATATAAATTGCGGCATACCCATAGCGCCAGCATAAGAACCAGTCATTTCATCAACATCAATATTTTCTTCTTTTGACAATAACAAAAATTCTTTTAATTCCTTTCTAAAAAAATCACTACGTTTGGGATAATCAAAACCCAACGTTGTTAACGAATCAAATATGGTATATTTTCCCGTGTGTTTTCCATAGTAGGATTCAACACCAATAATTGCAGCAATTATTTCAACGGGTACACCATACTCTTTTTCTGCCCTTTCCAGTGTTACTCGATGTTTTTTTATAAATGCTCTGCCTTTGTCACTTCGTTTATCTGTTACAAAAATAGGACGATACTGTCGCCAGGTAAGTTCTTTCTCTGCTGGTCTGGCGATTGACTCTAAAACATTATCCAGTTTTTTTGCATTAACAAATTTATTCACCAGATAAGCACGGTCAAAACCATGCTGTTCAACCATTTCATTAATGAAGCTTTTTACATCCGCGCGTTGTGAATAGTCTTCACGCGCACTAACCAGCGATGCATTCAATGAAGTAAAAAACACAATGCCAGAAAGAATGATTTTATAAGTATTTTTTATTTTATTTTTTCTCATACAATTTTTTCCATATTTTTATATTAGACGAGAGCTTTGCACGATGTAGATTTTTCGTCATAGCAAGGCAAAAATGACTAAAAAAACGCAGCTTACACGTAGTAAGTGAGTACTTTTTAGGCATTTTTAACACTGCTGTGGCGGAAAAGATGCTTCGTGCAAAGCTCTCTAGACGCTACTCACAAGCATTCTATTTAGCAATCAATCGACGGTTAGTACTAATTGACATCAACATACCAAAACCTGCCATTAACGTTACCATTGATGTACCACCATAACTAACAAGCGGTAATGGCACCCCAACCACCGGCAATATACCGGAAACCATACCGACATTAACAAACAAATAAACAAAAAATGTCATGCTTAAACTGCCTGCCAGTAAACGCCCAAAACTGTCCTGTGCATTTACCGCAATATACAACCCACGAATAATAATAAAAGTGTACAACGCCAGTAAAACAATTGCGCCCATGATACCAAATTCTTCGGCAAACACGGCAAAGATAAAATCGGTTGTGCGCTCTGGAATAAAATCCAGCTGCGACTGCGTACCATTCAACCAACCTTTGCCATAAATACCACCTGAGCCTATCGCAATCATCGACTGGATTATATGATAACCGGAACCCAATGGGTCACTCCCAGGGTCAAACAGGGTCAATACCCGCTGTTTTTGGTAGTCGTGCATAAACTGCCACAGCACTGGAATCAGCGCCAGCATAGTGAAAATTACGCCAAATAATATACGCCAGCGAATACCACCAAAAAACACCACAAAAAATCCAGCGGCAGCAACCAGCAGCGCCGTGCCTAAATCTGGCTGTCGCGCAATTAACACGGTCGGCAATATCACCAATACCAATGAAATAATTAGTGACGTTAATTTTGGCGGAAAGGGTTTCTCGCAAAGATACCATGCCAGCATCAGCGGCGTCACCAGCTTCATCATTTCCGATGGTTGAAAACGGATGACATAAAGATTTAACCAGCGCTGCGCGCCTTTGCCAACATCACCAGCGAGCAACACCAGCACCAATAAAACAATACCAAGCGCAAAAAGCCAGGGTGCCCAGATGTATAAAGTGTGCTGTGGAATTTGCGCAATAAAAAACATAACGGCAAACGCAATCGACAAACGTATTATCTGTCGCTGCACAATTTCGATTGAGCCATCGGAAGCGCTATACAAAATACCTAAACCGGCTGCCATCAATAACAACAAACCAACAAGCAACACTGGGTCAATATGAAGAAAGCGCAAAAACCGCGCGCCTTTGCTCTGGTAATCTGATTCAAAAAATTCTGTGCTAGTACTAATCATATTTATATTTGCGCCCGCATCGCCACTAATGAGCATGTGCGGCGTGAAGTGTATTGTCACCTATCTTGGCAACACCTTTATTTTTAAGGGCACTTCTATTAATTGATGACGTAGAATATTTTTCTATATAACGTTTAATCAATTCTCTGGCAATCGGTGCCATTTTGCTGCCATGCTCACCATTTTCGGCAACCACTGCAACGGCTAATACAGGGTCATTCACTGGCCCAAAACCAATAAACAAACCATGGTCACGAAGTTTTTTAGCAACGGTTTCTGCGTCATATTCTTCATCTTGTGCAATACCAAAAACTTGTGCTGTACCGGTTTTTCCTGCCATCTTAAATTTCATACCCCAGCCGGTAGCGCGCGCTGTCCCCCAGGTGCCATGCACGACTTTTTGCATGGCTTTAAATGTCACCTCCCAGTGATTGTCTCTACGTAACTTAATCATGGTTTTAGATGGCTCTCTGGTTTTAATCGTATCATCATCTGAAACATGTACCTCTTTTAGCAGGCGTGGCACAATTTTCTCACCACGACTTGCCAGCGCGGCGGTCGCAACTGCTAACTGTATTGGTGTCGTTAGCATATAACCCTGTCCGATACCGGCGATTAAAGTTTCACCGGGATACCAAACGGTATGCTTTTTTTCCTTTTTCCAGGCGGTTGATGGCAGTAACCCACGACGCTCACCAAGTAAATCAATGCCGGTTTTTTTACCAAAACCAAACTGCGCCAGAAAATCATGCATACTATCAATGCCCATACGGTACGCCAATTCATAAAAATAAACATCGCATGATTGCTCAATCGCTTTAGTAAAATCAACCATGCCATGACCCTGTTTTTTCCAGTCACGATACTTGCGTTCGGTATCGTCACCCGGTAACAAATAATGCCCTTTGCAATACAGTGACTCTTTCAAACCAAAACGCCGCTGCTCAATACCTGCCAGTGCAGTAAATGGTTTAAATGTTGAACCCGGTGGATATTGACCAAAAAGCGCACGATTAAACAGCGGTTTGTAAACAGCGTGCTGCAATGCATTATAATTTTTATGACTAATACCGTGGACAAATAAATTAGGGTCAAAACCCGGCTTGCTCACAAATACAACAACGGCGCCGGTATGAGGTTCGATAGCAATCACTGAACCAGCAAATTCGCCCAGCATTTCTTCGGCAATTTTTTGTAATTCAATATCCAGATTTAAAGTTAAGTCATTGCCCGCAACTGGTGAAATTTTATCAAGCACACGCAACACTCTACCCTGCGCATTAACTTCAACTTTTTGCCGTCCAACTTGCCCGTGCAACTCAGCTTCGTAATATTTTTCCAGCCCTGTTTTGCCAATGTGTGAAGTACCACGATAATTACCTTCATCAATCACTGTCAACTCTTTCTGATTAATTCGGCCAACGTAACCGACAATATGCGAGGTTATTTCGCCATGCGGATAATAACGACTTAATCGTGCGTTAATGTCCATGCCCGGGAAACGGTGACGATTGACTGACAGCCGCGCTACTTCATCTTCATTTAAACGTGTTCGTAATGACAGGCGCTGAAACGAACGACGCACACGTAATTGTTCTTTGAACCGCTCCATTTCGCTTTCACTAATACTAACAATTTCACCCAGACCTTTTAGAGTTGCAGCCATATCATCAACTTGCTCAGGGATAATCTCGAGGTGAAATGTGGGTTTATTTTCTGCTAAAACCACACCATTGCGGTCATAAATCAAACCACGCGTTGGCGGTAGTGCCATCAAACGGATACGATTATTTTCAGACAAATCAGAAAAATGCTTATAATCAACAATTTGCAGCCACGACAGACGAAATAGCAGCCCTGCCAACATCAACAAACAAATGGTTGCCGCAATAATTGCCCGAAATTTGAATAAACTCGCCTGAAACGAGTGATCAGAATAATGTGATCGGTACGGCATAGATTTCAGTCTGATTTAAAGATTTATTATTATTTTTTATGCATTTTTTGGAAAAAAACCATTAAAAACACAAAATAACAGAAAAAGTTGCTTAATTATATAGTGTTTCCACTGTTTCAGGCTCGACAATTCCTCAACAATCGATAGAATCCCCTGTAAGATAAATACTGCGAATTATTTATAGCGCAAGCTTTTCTGCCTATAAATAAGCAATAAAACACATAAATCACTGAAAAATAAAAACATAACAAGTGATGGGATAAAACTATGAAATTAATCCTGATTGGCGCACCGGGCTCAGGAAAAGGTACACAAGCCAAATATTTAACTGAAAAATACCATATTCCGCAAATCGCTACCGGTGATTTGCTACGCGCGGCTGTGGCGGCGCAAACACCACTTGGCAGGCAAGCAAAAACCATCATGGATGCAGGTCAGCTAGTGCCCAATGACATTGTCATTGGCATGATTCGCGAGCGCATTGCCCGGCCCGATGCCGACCAGGGTTTTGTGCTTGACGGCTTCCCGCGCAATATTGCACAGGCAGAAGCACTAGACGGCATTCTTGACCGGCTAGGCAAGCCAATTGATGCAGTACTACAGTTTAATGTCGATGCCGAAATGCTGATTCAGCGCATGATCGGTCGTCTCACCTGTATATCCTGCGGCGCACTTTTTAATTTATTTACCCAACTACCTGCAGTCGATGATAAATGCGACGAATGCGACGGCACGTTACACCATCGCAGCGACGACAGCGAAGAAATTATCGAAAGACGCTTACAAATTTTTGAAACATTAACGCAGCCGTTAAGCGACTACTACAAACACAAAAGTGTATTACATATTCTTGAGGCGCATGGCGATGTTGCTGAAGTAACCAAACGTGTCAAATCAGCATTGCGCGGTTTGCGTTCAAAACGCACACCTGTAAAACCGATGTTAGTACCGTCTACTGCACCAGCTAAAAGTGCAAAACCGGCTGTTACCCACATCCGCATTGACACACCTCTGCCTAAAATAAGACAGCGTAAAAAAATCAAAACTGTTTCTGGCAATACAACCGTTAAAAAGCTGGAAATAAAAAAAGAACTGCCAAAAGTTATTAATAAAAAATCAATAAAAGCCGCTGCCAAGGAAAAAACAGAAGCTGCCGAGGCTGTTCAAAAAGCAGCCCAGGAGGCAGCTCAGGAGGCCGCCCAGGAAGCCGCACTAGAAGCAGAATTAGATAAAAAGTTAAAGCTGCTGGAAAAAGAATTGCAGCAAACTCAAGCACAATTAAAAGAAGAATCTGCTACGGAAAAAGCGCTACTCAAAGCAGAAAAAGATAAAGATACAGCACTGAAAAAAGCACTGCATGAAGAAACGGTAAACCTTAAAAAAGGGAAAAAATAGCTATCTGACTAAATTGCTATTAACCCAAACCTAAACTGACAGCAGTGCCATAACTTGTGGCAGCTACGTTTTTTGCTGCTGCTCTGCCACTTCTTTACGCACCTGATCCATATCCAAGTCTCTGGTTTTAGAAATCACTTCTTCTAAACCACTTTCTGGCAACATACCTGCCTGTGAGAAAACAGCAACCTGATCACGAAAGATCATCAATGTGGGAATCGATCGAATCTGAAAACTGCCTGCTAACTCCTGTTCATCTTCTGTGTTCACTTTTGCAAAAACCACGTCGTCATGCTTCTTAGAGACAGCATCATAAACAGGCGCAAATGATTTACACGGACCACACCAGGGTGCCCAAAAATCAATAATGACAATGCCGTTATTCGCAATGATGTCTTGCAAAGTATCTTTTGTTAAATCAATTGTAGCCATAATTCTTATTCCTTACTATTTAGTATAATTTCTAGTTTAATGCGAACTTAATCAGAAGCGTCTAGAAACTGACTGTAAAAATTATTTCAGGGTACGTCGTTGAACAATCAAAAAACACATCGCAATCTTTATATTCTTCATAAACAATGCCGCCACCAATATAAATCCGATTGTTTGTAGAAAAAAACGCGCCTGCACGGTAGCCAAACGAATCCTGGTCATCAATACTTATGCCTTTAAAATCACCAAAATAGGTTCGCCGATAAAAAGCGCCAACATAAGGCTTAATCGTTTTTGACTGCGTAAAAACATATTTTATCTGCGGACTGACTTTCGTTATCGAAGGCTCACCAGAAAACCAGCGTTGCACGTCAACACCAAGCTCTAATCCACGCACCACATAATAACCCACGCTGGCACCCAGAATAATATAGTCATCGTTAAACGCGCTTCCGGAACCCAAAATAACACCAGCGCTGGTTGAGTTTTTTGAAAATGCGGTGCTCACACCACCCGTACCAACACTCGCAGCTAAAGCAATATTATTCATGCTGAAAAAAACTAGCACCATGATTATTTTGTTAATAATTTTAAAATTCATTTTCAACATCCTCAGCGAACATTTTTAAAAAAATTAGCGCTAGTTTAACCTCGATGACCATATAAATCACGATACAAACCGTCTTTACTAATCAATTCTTGGTGATTCCCTTCATCAATGATTTTTCCCGCATCAAATACCAATACTCGATCGGCTTGGCGCACTGCGCTTAAACGATGCGCAATAATTAAGGTAGTGCGATTTTGCAAAAAAGCGTGCATGGCTTCGTGCAATAAAGCTTCGGTTTCGGTGTCCAGTGATGAGGTTGCTTCATCTAAAATAACAACTTTAGGATCCGCTAAAATCATGCGGGCAATAGCAAGTCGTTGACGTTGCCCACCGGATAAACGAATACCACTACGACCAATAATACTTTCTAATTGCGCAGGCATTTTTTCTACCGCATCTCGCATTTGTGCAATTTCAAGCGCCTGCCAGATAACATCATCTTTTATATCTCGACCCAAACATAAATTTTGTTTTACTGTGTCATTAAACATTGCGGGGTGCTGCAAAACAGTGGCGACGTTTTCTCTCACTACTTCAAGTCCAATATCTTTTAAATTAACGTCGTCAAAATATAGCTCTCCCGAATCGGCTGGGTATAAACCTAAAACAATTTGCACCAGCGTTGATTTTCCACCACCACTCGCGCCCACCAGCGCAATTTTTTCACCTTCTGCAATCGACAGGCTAACGCCATCCAACACAGGTAAATCTTCACCATAAGAAAAATGCACATTTTCAACACTTAAACCTACCGTATGTTTATTTTTGAAAGGGTTTTGTTTGTGTTGATATTCCGGCTCGCGTTTCATCGCCAGCAAATTATTAATTCGATCCATTGCTGCATTGGCACTGTAATAACTATATTGAATACCTAAAATTTCCTGCATCGGCCCCATCATAAACCAGAGGTAGGCGTACACGGCAAACATTTCACCAACACTTAAACCACTGAATAAAACCACCACCATGCTCAAGCCACGAAAAATTTCAAAGCCCATAAGAAAGATAAAAAAGGAAAAGCGATTCGCCGCGTCACTCTTCCAGCCAAAAGCAATCATGTTGTTTTTTAATTGTTCTGCACGCGAAATAACGCGCTGTAAATAATGCCCCTCTCGATTGCTGGCGCGTATTTGTTGAATACCATCCAGGGTTTCGATTAATGCCTGCTGAAATAATTCAAACGAAACATTTTCGTCGCGCTTTAAGGTTTTTACTTTTTTCCCCATCACCATGGTGAAATAAATTACCACGGGATTCATCAATAAAATAAACAACGCTAGTTGCCAGTGCATCCACAATAAAACAATTGCAATGCCTGTTACTGTAAGCACAGCAACAATAAATTTACTGAGTGTTGCGCCTAAAAAATCATCGATCGCAGTAACATCTGTTACCAAATGCGATGTAATTGAACCGGCACCGACCGCTTCATATTCAGCCATCGAAACTTTTTTTAGATGATGCAACAAACCTAAACGGATACGATAGGTCACATCTTTTGCAACACGGGTAAATTCGCGCGTTTGCCACACGCTTAAAACCAATGCAATCAACCTTAAAAACATCGATAACAACATTACGATAGCGATAATGCTAACCGGCGTTAGCCATGATGACGGAAATATATCGGATAACAGCGCAGTGATTTTTCCCGGTTTATCGAGCAAAACCTCATCAACCAACAATGGCATTAATAACGGCACAGGCACACTAACTGCAGCGGTAAATATTGCTATAATATTCGCCAAAACAAGCGGCTTTTTATGCTGCTTCACAATAGCGAAAATACTTTGCCAAGTGTAATTCGATGGCGCTTCGCTATAGTTATTATTATTTTCTATATTTAATTGATTCATTTTTGATGACTCATAAACAACTACATTTTACGGCTTTTCTTAATCAAAAGGCGATTTATGCTACCGTATTTTTTCATACCTGCTTGTTGTAAAATCCACTAGATATTTTACTTTATGGCTGCGCCTTTTATGACACCTAAAAACTCTAAACTTAAGGCATTTATTTTTGATGTTGATGGCACATTATCTAACACTGAACGCGATGGTCATCGCATTGCTTTTAATCAAGCATTCGAAGAATATGGCATGGACTGGCACTGGAGCGTTGAAACTTACGGCAAATTATTGGCCGTTACTGGTGGTAAAGAACGCATGAAATTTTATGTTGATAATTTTCTGAATAAAGATAACCTTCCTGAAGATATCAAAGAAAAAATTCCCGAATTACACGCTGCAAAAACACGCCACTACACAAAATTATTATCAACTGGCGCGATACCTCTGCGCCCCGGTGTTGAACGTTTAATCCAAGAAGCAAGACAGCGTGGCTACCGGCTTGCTATTGCAACCACAACAACACCTGAAAATGTCACCGCGTTACTCACACACACTTTAGGTGTTGACTCCATTAACTGGTTTGAGGTGATTGCCGCGGGTGACGTTGTACCGTCTAAAAAACCCGCACCGGATATTTATCAATACGTTTTAGATAAAATGCATTTATCAGCAGATGAATGTATTGCCTTTGAAGATTCAGAAAATGGCATCAAATCATCCATCGGTGCAAATCTAAAAACAATTATTACCATTAATGATTACACTGAAAACCATAATTTTACTGATGCATGTTTAGTGCTTGATCAAATGGGCGAACCCGAGCAGCCGTTTAGTATTATCGCTGGCAATACCAACAGTGCTACTTATTTAAACTGTGATTTAATCGAAATTTTGCACCAAAGCAGTCATTAAATTTGCTTGAACTTAACCTCATAGAAATAAGTATCTACGTACTAACCGGTGCCTGCGCCGGTTTTGCAGCAGGTTTGCTGGGCGTTGGTGGCGGTTTAATTATTGTCCCCGTACTGTTTTTTATTTTTGCAGGGCAAGGTCACGAAACACAGTACTTGATGCAAATGGCGCTCGCCACTTCACTAGCAACGATTGTTATAACCTCCATATCTTCAGCACATGCGCATCATAAAAAACAGGCGGTATTATGGCCACTGGTTTTCTTACTAACACCCGGTATTATTTTTGGTGCCTGGTTTGGCGGTTTATTTGCGGCAGCCGTCAACAGCGAGCATTTAAAATTATTTTTTATTGTTTTTGAATTTTTCGTTGCCACCAACATGCTGCTAAAAAAACAAACAACGCAGCACAACACTACAATTAGAAAACCCATTGCCACGATTGGCGGCGCAGTTATTGGTTTTGTTTCCACCATTGTTGGCATCGGCGGCGGTACTATGACTGTGCCTTTTTTACACTGGTTTAATATCTCGATGCGAAATGCGATTGCTACTTCAGCAGCTTGCGGCTTACCTATCGCTTTAATTGGCGCTATTTCTTATGTCTATGCCAGTTATCAACTACCAATCAATAGTGCGTATGCCATAGGTTATCTACAACTGGATGCCTTGCTGTTTATCTCTGCGACCAGTTTTTTATTTGCACCTTTAGGCGCGAAAATCGCGCACAGCATCTCGGAGAAAACACTTCGACTTAGTTTTACCGCTTTACTTTTCATGCTTGCCTTTATTATGCTATTTAAATAGATAATTAATAGAGGTGCCCTTAAATTAAAAACACTCAAAGTCACAAACTTCTAGCAAATATCCAGGAAATGCCCGCACCAAAAAAATAATAATCATTTTGTAAAACTAAGGGGCTATCTTCAAACTCTGCGCCACGCAATGATTGATAACGAACAAATGCCCAATAAACAAGATCATCTTTATTATATGCCATACGATAATTTACAAAACTACCTGCAAAACCCCCATTACTTTTATACTCAGCCCTGGTCGCAGTAGCAAATTTTTCTGCCACATCATAATAATAGGCATTAAATTTTTGCGTGGCAAACTTAAGCCCGATAGTGGCTTTATGTGACAAACCATTTCTCGATGAACGGTGATGATTAAAACTAAGCCGCGGTTCAATTAAATAACCAATATTCTCTGAATCATTAAAGCTGGCAACAAAAGCGACACGCGCTGGAACTTCAAAACGCACATCAAAATAATTTGTTTTTTTATCATTCAACAGAAACTCTAGCGACGGACCAAGCTGCAGCACAAAATCCAAATCTGGCATACCTTGTCGCGCTTCGGTATCGTCACTATCAACAGGCAAACCAAAATCTGCACTTATATCAACAACCATTTCTTCCGAGTTATATATAAAACTTTTTATACCTCGGTCTATTTCAAATTTTGGTGAGCGGTAAGTAAAATAAGGCACAGGCAAAACAAGTTGGTCGCTTTTTTTTGCACCGGGATAAAGTTTATAGTTGAACACACCTAAGCCAGCACCTAAGGTCCATTCAGTTTCACCTTTTGCTTCTTTGAAATCATCAGCACAAACTGAACTGACAATAAAAAACAATGTCGGAAAAAGCCGGGATGGTTTATAGTAGTTTTTCATTGCTATCACTTTAGCGACCGTTTTTGGACAATGCGTATGACTTTACCAGAACTAAAAATCACTGTGTACAGCGATTACATCTGCCCTTTCTGTTACGTTGGGCACCACCGTCTGCAGCGTTTACGTGATAGCTACGATTTAAAAATCAACTGGTGCTTTCTTGAAATTCACCCTGAAACATCTGCAGAGGGCGAACCCGTTGACTCACTCGACTATCCATCCGAACAGTGGCAAAAAATGATGGGGAATCTAGAACATGTGGCTGAAGAAGAGAATATACCACTTTCTAAACTAAGTTTTGTTACCAATTCAAAACACGCACTTTTACTTTCTGAAGCAGCTAAACAATGTGGTCGTGACATTTTTTATAAATTACATGAAGTGTTATTTCACGCTTATTTTGTTGACGGAAAAAATATTGGCAATAAAGATGTGCTTATAAAAATTGCTGAATCTTGTGGTATTGATAAAATAACAATTGATTCAGCATGGACTGATGAGAAATATCAGAAACGGCTGCTGGAAAATTTTAATTCTGCTCGCAAGCACGAAATACAAAGCGTGCCCAGCTTTGTATTTAATGAACGCACTTTAACAGGCGTGGTAACTGAAAAAATTTTTCGTGAGGCAGCTGAAAAAGTAGTTAAGAGAGCTTTGCACGATGTAGATTTTTCATCGTAGCAAGGCAAAAACGGCTGAAAAAACGCAGCTTACACGAAGTAAGTGAGTACTTTTCAGGCATTTTTAACGCCGCTACGGTGGAAAAGATGCTTAGTGCAAAGCTCTCAGTAAATAGCGTATTGAAGAAAAAAACAATAGGTCACAGCATAAAAAATGCAGCAAAGAAACGGCACATTAATTTTTATACGAACATATCAACCTCTTAATTTGCAGTGAAGTGAAAAACTGCGACCGAACAGTCTCAGGTTAAGCTTGCCGCTCCTTAATGCCACCTTTTCACATTATTGTTTTTATTTACGGACTTGCCTTCACTAAAAAGGTTATTGCCTCTAGCGCTACTTTTATAAGCCTCCCATTCTGCTCGCACCTGCTCCTTGAAGCGGCTATATCTCCAATCAGATTTAGGCGTAAACTGACAAATTTTTTGGGAATCTTCGTTGCGGTAATCAAAATACTCATAGTGTTCAAAATCAATTTTGCTGTATTTATAACACTGAATGGTAGCGCACATATTACCCTCTATATTATGATTATATAGTTGATGCGTCTGAAACTGCTTTGGGTCAAGCCATGTTACCTGACCTGCGCTTAAAGCTGTTTGTTGATAGGGCATATTTTCTTCAAACTGGAGCGATTTAAACCACCGGCAACTCAAACTACCATGCAGTACTTTTATGATGGCATTACATTCGGCATGGCGATGAACCGGTGAGTAGTGTTGACCAGGCCATATTTCAAGAACATAAGGCGCTCCTGGAGAATCACCCAAATTTTCACCAATGGTAATACGTAGATAACATTGTTTTTTGTGTCTCTCACTCAAACCTGCTGCTTTTTCTAATAAGCGGGTGTGGCATAATGCACCTTCCGTCATAATGCTCCAATTGATTGCATCAGAAAAATCCGGGAAATCCGGAGTATTTAAACTCAGATTCTGTCCTGCCACATTATTATAAAGCTGCGCGCATTCATTGCTTAAATTATTAACGACTGTCGCTTCATTATTATCAATAAGCCCCAGATTAATCTGGTTGTGTGCAACAATAACAGGCGGGGCACTTGTTGTGACAGGAAGGCGATGGCAGGTGTGGCTAATTTTCTTAATTTCTCCTGCACTGAAGTGACCAGCGATAGAGAAACTATCCAGCAAGGACATCCATGCCATTTCACCTTCTTCCAGTAGATGAGAGTAATTAAACTCAAGTTCACAAAGTTCAGCAATCATCTCGCCTTTTCCAAAGCGAATAAGGTTGTTATTTTTATCGATGCTCAGCCAATAGACTTGCTCTCTACCAATATCCAGAAAGGGGTCTTCCTTAATATTGCTTTTTTCTACTTCATAGAGTAAATCATCTATTTTTCCTTTAGTAATCACTCGAAAGCTTGTTCGATTTTCACCGATATCAACCATCAGACTACTACATGCGGAACGAAAAAGAATACGAAATCTGTTTTTTGCGTTTACTGAAAACCCGACCGTGCCCTGTCCTTGTACTTCAAGTTTTTCCCTAGCATGATAAACAGAAAAACCGACTTCACGCGGGTTACAGTGAGCTTGTGTAATAGCTGGATGCAATATTTGAACAGCCTCTTCGTTGATACTTTTATAACAATTTTATGAATGCAAGAAGTGCGCAGCTGAATAAATTTTAAATCAGTTGACGCATATCAAGCATGCCTACATACCTTATATAAACCTATTCTGTAAGTATATTTGTGTAAGAGCTATAGCTGTTTACAAAACTTTACAATTTAATCTAGAGAGAAACACCAAGTGTCTTTTCAGAAAACGTCATCGCATACACTTATAGGGTACCTCGAATATGGAATAACCATTTTACTGCAAACTGCGCCTTGCAGCTACATGCTTCAGGCCACACAGGGGGTGTAATCAATTAATAGGGGGACCTTAAGAAGAAAGCACTCTGTTAAGCATATTACCAAGCTCATTAATATTATAAGGTTTACTAAGCGCACCTTTAAACCCATAATCTGCAAATTTAGCCATAACCGAATCATTGGAATAACCACTACATACAATCACTTTTGCTGACTTATCAATAGAAAGAATTTTTTGCACGGCTTCTTCTCCACCCATACCACCGGGTATTGTCAAATCCATAATAATAATATCAATTGGATCATCGCTTACAATATTCTCTCCATACATCGCAACAGCCTCCGTTCCATTGTCTGCATGCACCGTATCATAACCAAGCTCTTCTAACATAGCTTCAGCAATTTCATGTAACATTTCCTGGTCATCCATCACCATCACACGACCTTTTGCCTTATCCCCACAAAAATTGTCAACAAGGCTATCAGGCTGTTCAATATGCTTGGCATCTGATGCAGGCAGATAAATAGTAAAACACGTGCCCTCATTTTCTTGTACAGAGGCACGCAAATACCCTCCGTGCTTTTTAATAATAGAAAAAGACAGTGCCATACCCAAACCATTACCTGTTGGTTTGGTTGTAAAGTAAGGATCAAAAACCTTATCAATAATATCTGCAGGTATACCCGGTCCCGTATCCTGTATTTCGATAACACAATACCGGTGTGCTCTTTTATTCGAGATCACATCATCTGGAATTTCAAGTATGTGGCTAAAAACCACCTTAATCGCACCATCATCATTCATTGCCTGACGAGCATTGATAATAATATTTTGCACAACCTGGCCAATCTGTCCATTATCGATATCGGCAATAAAAGCATCACCATCTTCGCACCGATAATTAAAAGAAAGTGAGACACCGCTACCATGCAATACAAATTCAGCAGATTCTCTAACTACTTCTGTCAGATTAGCCAATTTTTTAATAGGGTCGCCACCCTTTGAAAAAGTGAGCAATTGCTGCGTCAGTTCAGAAGCATGCTGGGATGCCTTTGCCGCAGATGCTATATAAGCAGATGCTTTACTGTTAGGCTCCATCACGCGGTTAGTCATTTCAAGATTACCGATGACAACACCCATAAGGTTATTAAAATCATGCGCGATACCTCCGGCAAGCACACCGATTGATTTCAATTTTTCTGAGCGTAAGGTTTCTTTTTCCCAGAGAATTTTTTGTTGCAAGTATTTTTCTTTCTGCAATAAAATAACGGCAATTGAGGCGCAGGTATCTAATAATTTACGTTGAAATTGCGTTGCTTCTCGCACCTCAAAACTTGATAAAGCAAACGTCCCTATTATCTCACTTAACTCATTATGAAAAGGTACTGACCAACATGCAGATACATTAAAGGTTTCTGCATACGCTCTACTTGCACACCAGCGATTGTCTTTTAGCGTATTGCTTACATACATCGCTTCATCATGATACACGGCATTTCCGCAGGAACCGATTCCCACCTGCAAACCATTAAGTGCATCAATCGCTTCTTGAGGAATGCTCGGTGCTGCATGCACATACAATTTGCCTTCCGCTTTACTGTACAGCATGATACTGGCAACAGAATCTGGCGCCAACTTTTCTGCCATAATACAAAGTTGCCGCAATAATTCACTACAGTTATCCTCACTAATCGCCACCCCAAGAATACTGTTTTGCAATTCCAGTAATTCATCAAAGTCTGATTGAAGAATAGAATCCTCCTCTAACCGAGAATCTTGAAATAGGTGTTTTTCAGTCATAAGTATACTCACCACAAACAAATATCATTTGCAAAAACTTTACATAAAGAAAATTTCCCTGAGAGTCTGTCAGAATTAACTAATCGTAGCGAGGGACGGACCGATTTGTGGCAGATTTTTTGCTATTTTGAGGCAATAGCACGGCTATTTAACGAAAAATAGCGAGAAAGCATGTCCAAATTCGGCTTTTCCGCTGTAGATTGTGTTAAATCCGACAGACTCCTAGCTACCTCTAAGCGTAGCAGTTGTGCAGATTATTTCTAACTTAATCGTGCTTGTACAGCAATTTTTTTGTAAACATTTATAAATTTAAACATCGGTAACAGTAAGGTTACTATAAATATTTTACTACACAGCTATCAGAACTTAACCAACGTGAAAAACGCCAATCCCAAACCAGTCCATCAATAGCGTCAGTAGCATCAATGCTGTCAAAATCGGGGTTATCAAAATTTTCGTCTGTACCTGTCCAGTTCCTACGTCGTCTCAGAAGGAAGCTCATCGGGAAGGTTAAAGCTCGCACCTACCTGAATTGTGTAGGCGGGCGTGGGATTAAAGATGCCATCACCACCAACAATCCATGGTCACTACTCCATGGTCATTAGTTTATAGGGCGCTTATATGTTTACCTGCACCAATTCGTCTTCAACAATGTCGCTATAGACAATGTTGGTTAAACCGATACCAGCACTTTCTGCGCTGTCACTTT
>UOFD01000032.1_pt1 | contig 65376 bp, 52 predicted proteins | sample 1990101 | NCBI WGS metagenome assembly UOFD01 (sample SAMEA4728526, study PRJEB27164) | hydrothermal vent metagenome | biome: marine basaltic hydrothermal vent biome; feature: marine hydrothermal vent; material: mineral | place: Pacific Ocean | collected 2011-06-14/2011-07-23 | depth 1741 m | reverse complement strand
AGGCGTGCATAGTAAATGCACGTGATTGGTCATTAACACCCAAGCGTGGACTTCAACCTTCTCTTTTTTTGAAAATTCCTTGAGCCAGTTCAGGTAAGCTTTCATGTCTTTTTCAGCACCAAAACAGACCTGTCGATTGTTGCCGCGTTGCACTATATGCTGCGCCACCCCTACTGGACTAACTCGTACCAATCTTGCCATTCGGCTTCCTATGTTTTTCTAATATTGTTTATTCCATACTAACATGGTTTATTTTACTCTGACCCCAATAATTGATATCTCTTTTATATCTGCTCAACCAGACTAAGTGACTGCTAACAACTCACTGCCCTACAAATTTGTCACAATCTGACATTTTTGGCTTTACTGAGGCAACCGCACCAACACCAATAATATTTTTAACCATTTGATTTTAAACAATTTAAACCATTTTATGAAAGCTGGCACAGTCCCTGCTACACCTATACCAGTCTTCAACTTAAAAGACATAAATTTAAAAAAAACAAACTTATTTTATTCTCTCGGAGAGACTCATGAAAAAAATCCAACAAGGTTTTACATTAATCGAATTAATGATCGTAATCGCTATTATCGGTATTTTGGCTTCTGTGGCATTGCCAGCTTACTCAAACTACACTAACAAAGCAGCGTTTTCAGAAATTATTTTAGCCACCTCTAATGTGAAATCAGCAGTTGAAATCTGCTCAACACGCCCGACAACTACTGTGGCTAGCTTCCCAGTAGATTGTATTGGTGGTGGTGGTAGAGGCGTAAATGATGTAATAACACTTCCTGCTGCAATAAATGCTGGCGCTCGCACCATTAGCGTGCTTGTTACTGCTGGTGGTGGCGGTGTTGTTGCTACAGGCCTTGGTGACGCACTCTTCACACCAGCAAGCCCAACCTTTATCCTGGATGGTACTCGTATGGTAACTGGTGAAGTGGTATGGAATCCAAACTCAACTACTGCTTTAGCCGCTACTTGTGTTGCTGCAAACCTTTGCTAATACTGTAATAATCCCACCTTATGCTAGGCGGGATAGCTAGTAAAGCAAAAAGGCAGGGAACATTCCCTGCCTTTTTTAATTTCTAAAATCCAGGGAAGCTGATTAAGCCATGAATACAATTTATTCAAGGTTTTGTATATAAACTAAATTTGCATCATTATCTATAACAACAACAAAATTTCTATATTTTGCCTTCCCCAAAAAAGCATGTTGCTGTACTAATGCTTTATCAATACCGCTAATACGAGAAAAATAATTTATTTTAATTTCATCAGGTAACTGATATCTTAGCGCTTTATCCAAGTTATCTTTTAGTGACTGGTACAAGTGAACCTGGGCAAATGGAGGTATTTTTTTCTCATTTAAATGTTGCAGTTCTTTCAATTTTTTCACATCACTATTTGTAGCCGCATAAATCAGCAATGGTTTATCACTGCTATATTTTGCTAAGTCGGAGAGATGAATATTCTGTTTTTTATAATAGTCCTCAGTTACTGGATAAAACTTATCTTCCCACAAAACCAGAGCCACAGGTCGTTCAGAATATACCTGTAGCCCTCCCCAAACCAGTGCACTGATTTGCACAATTGCAATTAATGATAAATCAAATATAATTTCTTTTTTCGCCTTCAAGTGATTAAAGATAATGAGCGTCAAACTAGGGCCAAGCACCAGGTCAACTACTGCCATCAACTTAATCCCATTCCAACCGCCTTCAGCCTCAAAAAAAACACCTGGATACCACTCAACTAGAATTAGATACAAAACACCGAGAAATATGATGATACTAATACCAAAATGTATTCCTGCAGCTTTCAATTTTACTTTTATCAAATCACCTGACATATTTTTTTACCTACCTATAAACTGTTTTATTGCGATTTTTTCAATACATTATTAGCTTGCCACATTAACAATGTAAAACCAGCCAACTGCCGCCATTAATCGCTATTAATCGCTATTAAATGATACTTCAGATAACACCAATTTTAAGAATTTTCCATAAAATTCGTCTATGCTAACTGTTAATTCTATATTTAATACTAGCAAGCTTCAAACCTAAAAATAAAAATCTGAGACTCTGAGACTATTCATGGCTACAGAAATAAAACTAACCGGGTTATCACACAAACTGGTTATTGATGGCTTACTAGAAAAAAAAACCGCAATTGACGCGCTGGCAGCCTCGCGAAAAGAAAAAGTTTCTTTTACTAATTATTTAGTTAGTAATAACATACTTACTGCTACAAAAATTGCCATGGGTGCCTCAAAAGAATTTGGCTTGCCAGTTTTTGACCTCGATGCTATTGACCCAGACACCATTCCCCGAAATGTCATTGATGACAAGCTCATAAAAAAGCACCACGCATTTCCTTTGTATAAACGTGGCAACCGTTTATACATAGGCATATCCGACCCGACAAATCTTGCTGCCATTGATGACATCAAGTTCCAGACAGATATTCATACAGAAGCCGTTTTAGTAGAAGAAAACAAACTGTCTAAAATGGTAGAAAAGCTACTGGAAGAGCAAGAAGCTGCCATGGACGCAATGATGGGCGATGATGAAAATCTCGAAGACCTGGATTTTTCCGACCCTGATGCCGAACAGCAAAAAGATGATACCAGCTCTGAAGTTGATGATACGCCTGTTGTGCGCTTTGTTAACAAAATTTTGCTTGATGCCATTAAAAAAGGCGCCTCTGATATTCATTTTGAGCCTTATGAAAAAGCTTATCGTGTCCGACTTCGGATCGACGGTGTTTTACGCGAAGTCGCTAAACCACCTATTGCCATGAGTCCCAGATTATCTGCCCGCATCAAAGTCATGTCACGCATGGACACGGCTGAAAAAAGGGTACCGCAAGATGGCCGTATTAAGTTAAAAATATCCAGAAACAAAGCCATTGATTTTCGTGTAAACACCTGTCCTACACTGTTCGGCGAAAAAATTGTATTACGTATTCTTGATCCCTCAAGTGCTTCACTGGGTATTGATGCTTTAGGTTATGAACCTGAGCAAAAAGATCTTTATATGAAAGCATTAGCCAATCCATACGGTATGATTTTGGTAACCGGACCCACTGGTAGTGGTAAAACCGTGTCGCTATACACTGGTTTAAATATTTTAAATACTGTTGACACCAACATTTCAACTGCAGAAGACCCTGTTGAAATTAACCTTGAAGGTATTAACCAGGTAAACGTCAATGAAAAAGTTGGTTTAACATTTGAGACAGCGTTGCGCGCATTTTTACGCCAGGATCCAGACATCATCATGGTTGGTGAGATACGTGATTTAAACACCGCTGAAATTGCGGTGAAAGCCGCACAAACAGGCCATATGGTGATGTCAACACTGCATACTAATGACGCGCCATTAACACTTGCTCGTCTGGTCAATATGGGCGTACCCCCTTTTAATATAGCCTCTGCAGTATCTCTGATTATTGCGCAACGACTAGCACGTCGCTTGTGCAAGCATTGCAAGGAAAAAATTGAAATACCACGACCAGCACTAGAGGAAGAAGGTTTCACTGCAAAACAGATAGATGGAAACCCTGAACTATTCAAAGCTGTCGGCTGCGATCAATGCAGCGAGGGTTACAAAGGACGTGTTGGTATTTATCAAGTAATGCCTATATCGGAAGCGATTGGTCGCATCATTATGGAAAATGGTTCAGCGATTGATGTTGCTGACCAGGCTAAAAAAGATGGTGTTGACGACTTAAGACAGTCTGCCATCAAAAAAGTTATTGCTGGGCTGACCAGCCTTGAAGAAATAAACAGAGTTACTAAAGATTAACCTCGTTAATATAATTGCATAAAATTTAACATCAAAAATAATTTTCAGGATAGAACAATGGCTAAAGCAAAGAAAAAAATAAAAAACGAAATATATTCCTGGGAAGCTACAAATAATAGAGGTCAAACCACAAAAGGTGAAATGGCGGCTGCCAGCGCTGATGTGGTAAAAGCGGAGTTACGAAAACAAGGTTTAACACCAAAAAAAGGCAAAATAAAGAAAAAAAGCGGTGGTTTATTTGCACCCAGACAACAACCGATTATTACCAAAGATATTGCTGTTTTTAGCCGACAGCTTGCCACCATGATGAAAGCGGGTGTTCCTATGGTACAAGCGTTTGATATTGTCGGTCAGGGTCACTCCAATCCCAGCATGGGGAAATTAATCATGCAAATAAAAGTCGACATTGAAGCCGGCGGTACATTAGCGAGTGCCTTAGCACAGCACCCTGTTTATTTTGATGACTTGTTCGTCAGCTTGGTGGATGCTGGTGAGCAATCAGGTGCATTGGAAACACTGCTTGATAAAGTAGCTACCTACAAAGAGAAATCGGAACAATTAAAAAACAAAATTAAAAAAGCTATGACTTACCCAATTTCTGTGCTGATTGTTGCTGTTGTAGTTTCTGCCATTCTGTTGATTTTTGTAGTGCCTACTTTTGCTGAAATGTTTGAAGGTTTTGGTGCTGAACTACCTGCTTTCACTCTATTTGTTGTAGGTTTATCCGATACGCTGGTAGATAATATCTGGTTATTTATTGCCGCTATCGGTGGTGCAATCTATGGCTTCAAACAGGCAAAAATAAGATCTAAAGCCTTTAGAGATTCTCTAGACAAATTAGCACTTAAATTGCCCGCTGTTGGTCAGCTAACAACAAACGCAGCCATCGCTCGTTTTGCCAGAACACTGGCTACTATGTTCGCAGCTGGCGTGCCACTTGTCGAAGCGATGGAATCAGTTGCGGGTGCAGCAGGCAACAGTGTATATCAAAAAGCTATTTTACAAGTTAGAGATGATATTTCTGCTGGTACAACGTTGCAGGTAAGCCTGGCAGCAAACAAAGCACTTTTCCCAAATATGCTCATTCAAATGGTTGGCATCGGTGAAGAATCTGGTGCACTTGATGAAATGCTGGATAAGGTTGCCGAATATTATGAGGAAGCCGTTGATGACGCTGTCGATAATTTAACCGCAATGTTAGAGCCAATGATTATGTCATTTCTTGCTGTGGTTATTGGTGGATTAGTTATTGCCATGTACTTACCTATTTTCAAAATGGGCGAAGTTGTTTAAGACTTATCAGAATAAACAACCTGCGATACCTGCCATATGTTTGAAGATGTAACCATTATTTTTCAATCTTCGCCGTGGTTATTTTATGGCACTGTAGCCTTTCTCGGGCTTAGCGTTGGCAGCTTTCTTAATGTTGTTGCTTACCGCTTACCGATTATGATGGAACGTGATTGGAAGCTTGAGTGCCATGAGTTTCTGGAACTTGATCCGCCAAAGCTTGAAGACAAAGTTACAGCTTTTAATTTAGCAACCCCTGCATCTGCGTGCCCAAACTGTGACCATAAATTGCATGTCTGGGAAAATATTCCTATTTTTAGTTACCTGTTTCTAAAAGCAAAATGCTCATCATGTGCCAACAAAATTTCTATACAATACCCTGCAGTTGAATTATTTACTTCCATAGCTTCACTTTTAACAGCCCATGTATTTGGCGTAACAATACAAACTATCGCTGCACTATTTTTTTGCTGGACATTAATCGCACTGACTTTAATCGACTTAAAAAAACAATTGTTACCTGACAACATAACATTGCCTTTATTATGGTTGGGAATCGTTTTAAATTTGAATAATATTTTTACTGATTTAAAGTCCAGTATCATCGGCGCGATAGCAGGATATTTAATTCTTTGGTCTGTTTATCAATTATTCAAACTGCTCACAAAAAAAGAAGGTATGGGTTTTGGTGATTTTAAATTACTTGCCGCGCTTGGTGCTTGGGTAGGTTTTAGTTATTTACCGCAGATTATTCTCATCTCTTCTGTTGTTGGTTCTATTGCTGGTATCAGCATGTTACTGATTGGCAAAACCAAACAGCAACAACCCATCCCATTTGGCCCTTACCTTGCTGTTTCCGGCTGGATCGCTCTATTATGGGGCGAATCGATTAATACCACATATTTGTCATTTCTTTAGCCGATTGAAAACAAAAATGTATTGAGAACAGTAATATGTTGAAAATAGGTCTAACAGGTGGCATCGGTAGCGGAAAAACATCGGTCTCAGATTTATTTGAAGCCATAAGCGTACCTGTCATTGATGCCGACATTATTGCTCACAAGTTAGTCAATGACGATTCAAAAATTTTACAGGAAATTATTAATACTTTTGGACAGGATATACTTAACATCAACGGAAAACTAAATCGAAAAAAATTAGCTCAAATTATTTTTAATGTAAAAAAAAATAAACAACAACTAGAAAATATATTACATCCAAAAATTCAGCAGGAAATTTCAAACCAGTTAGATAATTTAACATCATCAAAAAATCCACCAAGTTATGTCATTATCACTGTACCTTTATTAATTGAGGTAGGTTATAGTGATTTTGTCGACCGTATACTTATAGTCATTAGCGATGAGAACAAAAGAATTAATCGCATTCAAAACCGTGATGGCAGAAGTTTGAATGAAATTCACTCAATCATCAGCAATCAGGTAAGTGATAAAAAAAGACAAGAAAATGCTGATGATATTATTGAAAACAATGGCAGTATAAATTTGCTAAATTCACAAATACAAAAATTACATAAAAAATACCTGCATTTATCAGCATCAATCAAATAAAATATCACCTCCCTGTGTGAAAAATCAGTGTAAAATCTATAAAGATGAGAGCTTTGCACGATGTAGATTTTTCATCGTAGCAAGGAAAAAATGACTGAAAAAACGCAGCTTACACGAAGTAAGTGAGTACTTTTCAGGCATTTTTAACGCCGCTACGGTGGAAAAAATGCTTCGTGCAAAACTCTCAAGATATTAAATGTACTAAATTTCTTCCTGCCAGCCAACATAAGAAAACCCGCAGTGGCACATAATCACGTTTACGAGCAACCACTAAATGAAAAGGTCCGTGCTTTTCTGCGTCTAGAAAAACTGTTCCAGCAGTATTCTTTTCATCTCAACCAGAGCACTGAATGGAATAATCGCATTGCTATCGACTCGATTTTAGAAATTCTGACATACACAACTCGAAGCGACATAAAATCAGAAGCATTAAAAGAACTGGAACGCCAACATAAAAAACTTGAAAGCTTATCCAGACGTCCACAAATAGATCAGTCCCAACTATCATCTGTATTAAAAAAAATACAGAAACGAACAAGTGAGTTGCAAAATATTAGTGGTCCTATAGGACAGGACACAAAAAATATTGAGTTACTCACAGCCATCGCACAAAAAAGTTCTGTACCCGGAAGTATTTGCGATTTTGATTTGCCAGCACTCAAATATTGGCTAACATCCAGCAATGAAAAACGCCAAAAAAATATTGAGGAATGGTTTAAACCTTTCTCTCACTTAAACTTTGCCATTCAATTAATACTTGATGTGATAAGACAAAGCACTGAATATAATAACGAAATAGCACAAGATGGTTTTTTTCAAAAATCGATGGAGACAAATCAGGTAATACAACTGATCCGAATTTCCATACCAGAGGGTGGTTTGTACTATCCTGAAATAAGCGCTGGAAAACATCGATTCTCTGTGCGTTTTATGAAAAATGATAACCCAGAATTGCGTCCCGAGCAGTGCAAAGGCGATATTAAATTTAAATTAAAAATGTGCGCAATATAGCTGCGTACAACTTCAATGCCAAAAAGCGCTTATTGCCGCAACTCCTTGTGCACCATGTTGCCAAGCTTCCTGCAAACTATTTCCTGAAACACCACCCAATGCGTACACGGGCATAGTGCAATTTTCTAACAAATCGGAAAATTTCGACCAGCCCATTGCTGACAGCTCAGGATGGCTAGCTGTTTTTTGCACGGGTGACAACACAGCAAAATCGGCTTTTAATTGCATCGCTTTAAGTAATTCTTCTTTATTATGACAAGAAGCAGAAAATAATTTTTCTTCCGTACGTTGTGATAATGACATTAGCGTTCTACTGTCCGCATGAAAGCCGTCAAACTCAATATTTTCTAAATCTATTGCTCTTAGATAACTATCAGGGATATTAAATAATAGTTTTGCATTATGTTGCACACACAATGAGGATGTTTGTTGAACCAAACTTGATATTTTTTTCGCTTGCATATCACCGCGTATATCACCTTGCTTTAAACGCAACTGAACTAATTGAATTTTATTATTAAGTGAATTTTCTAATTTAGTTAAAAAATCTTTTTCGCCAGGAAAATTTTTCGGAAAATTCCCCTGGAAACTTCCCGGCAAACTTCTCGGAAAATTTCCTGTAATTAAATACTTATCAGGTAATTGAATAGCTTTAATTATAGAAATGTTAGCAGCAGGAAATTCATAATCATGCAACTGATCTAACCTCACCCATTTTATTTGTTGCCCTTCAGCACCAACTGCCTGGCCATCATAAGCTAATACTTTACGCACATGCAAAACAACTTTTTTGTCGCGGTAATTATGTGGTATAGAAATTAGCGGGCGTGTTTTTTTTATATCTAAATTAAGTTCTTCTTTTATTTCACGTATCAATGCCTGCTCTACTGTTTCATGCCGCTTGATTTTACCTCCGGGAAATTCCCACAAGCCGCCTTGATGCACATTTTCAGGACGAAAACCAATACAAACCTCATCGGCTTTATTCATGATAACAGCGACAGCGACATGAACAATATCAGACATCAATGATTTTTAAAAAGGGGAGTTATTGAAAAATTTAAGAACGATACTCAGAATTAATCCGCACATACTCATGCGACAAATCAGAAGTCCACACAGTTGCAGATTCACCACCCCGATTTAACACAACCGTAATAGTGATTTCAGATTGGTTCATTACAAGCTGACCTTTGTCTTCCGTGTAATCATTATCTACCGCGCCATTTTGCACAATACATACATCACCAAGAAAAATATTTATTTTAGAAATATCTAACTGCTTTATTTTTGCTCGACCAACAGCAGCAAGAATTCTGCCCCAGTTTGGATCACTGGCAAACAAGGCTGTTTTCACCAACGGTGAGTGTGCAATTGTATAAGCCACATTTTTTGCTTCATTTTTTGATTGTGCCAACTCTACAGAAACCGTGACAAATTTTGTCGCACCTTCAGCATCACGAATTACTGCCTGTGCTAAATGTTGGCATACTGCGTTTAACTCACTTACAAAATCACTAATGCCAGTGCTAGTTTCATCAATTTTTTTATTACCTGCTTTGCCGGTTGCAATTAACACACAGGCATCATTGGTTGAAGTATCACCGTCTACAGTAATTGCATTAAAACTATTTTCAACGGCTTTCGTTAAACACTGCTGTAAAAAATCAGTATCAATATTTGCATCTGTCGCTATAAATGCGAGCATGGTTGCCATGTTGGGGCAAATCATGCCTGAACCTTTGGCGATGCCACTTATGGTTATTTGTTTGCCATCAAGTAACAACGTTTTTGTAATTGCTTTTTCGACAATGTCCGTTGTCATTATGCCTTTTGCTGCAGCAAGCCAATTATCCTCAGACAGTTGTTCGACCGCTTTATTTATGCCTGACTGAAATACGGACATCGGCAATTGCTCCCCGATTACACCAGTTGAAAAAGGCAGGACTTGCTCTGGTGAACAATGCAAAACATCAGCCAACCAGTTACAGCTTTGCTTTGCATTTTGCAAACCAATCTCACCTGTACCTGCGTTAGCATTTCCTGAATTAATTAATAAAGCACTAGGGGAGTATTGTGATAAATGCTGCTTTGAAAGTGTTACAGGCGCAGCGCAAAAAGCGTTTTGAGTAAATATTGCAGCACAGGCTGAGTTTTCGTCAAAACTTAAGACGACAAGATCTTCACCACCATTTTTTTTAATGCCCGCAGACACCGCCGCAAGTTTGATACCTGCCACTGGTAAAATATTTTTTATCTTTTTCATCAAAATGAATAATTTAAATTATTTTTACTTGATTTTCTAAAATACTAGCGAATCTAAAAGAAAGAATACCCATCATTCAAAATCGTCAGCCGTATGGATGCGGATGTCGAGCCTACAGGGATGTATTCACGGCGCATTTTGAATGATGGGTATTCTTTCCATGTGTATCTGTAATATTTAAAAAATTAACTCAACTTCCCGTGACATTGTTTAAATTTTTTCCCAGAGCCACAGTGGCAAGGATCATTGCGTCCCACTTTTTTCTGTGCTCGCTGATAAGGTTGCGCTGCTTGCTCAGAAGATGCATCAGAATCGCCCTCTTCTGTTGATTGTTGCATGCCTTCTGCATCAGCATGTTGATAGTTTACATTTGCAACTTCAGGGTTTTCATTTGCTTCAAGTTTTTCAACTTCTTCGTTTGATTGAATTCTCACTTTTGAAAGAATCGTAATAACTTCATACTTCATTCTTTCCAACAGTTCACTAAACATCTCAAACGCTTCACGTTTATATTCCTGCTTGGGATTTTTCTGTGCGTAACCGCGCAAACCAATACTTTGCCGTAAATAATCCATTGCAGCCAAGTGTTCTTTCCACAATTTATCCAGCACATTTAACATGACATGTTTTTCGTAATTACGCATACCTTCTGCGCCGACCAATGCTTCTTTACTTGAAAATTCATCAGTAATTGCGGTTTGAATTTTTCTGCGCAAACCAGCTTCGTCTAACATATTATCTTCTTCTAACCATTGTACAGCAGCAACTTTTTGCCCAAATTCTTCTTCTAGCGCATTTTCAAGACCTTCAATGTCCCATTGTTCATCAAGGCTACCATGCGGAATGTAGGTAGTGACAACATTATCGATTATTTCTTCACGGATACTTACTATAGTTTCGGATAAGTCTGTTTCCGACATCATTTCATTACGCTGTGTATAAATTACCCGGCGCTGATCGTTAGCAACATCATCATATTCAAGTAATTGTTTACGAATGTCATAGTTATGACCTTCAACTTTGCGTTGTGCATTTTCGATAGCACGATTTACCCAAGGATGCTCGATGGCTTCACCTTCTTCCATGCCTAATTTTTTCATGAGTGAACCAACTTTATCTGATGCAAATATGCGCATCAAATCATCTTGCAACGACAAGTAAAAACGACTTGAACCGGGGTCGCCCTGACGGCCTGAACGACCACGTAATTGATTATCAATACGTCGTGACTCATGGCGTTCACTACCAATAACATGCAAACCACCCGCATCTAAAACTAATTGATGGCGCTTTTTCCAGGTTTGTTTTATCTGGCTTTCGTTATTTGCATTTTTATTCTGCTTTAACTCTGCATCAAGATTACCGCCAAGCACAATGTCTGTACCACGACCCGCCATATTCGTCGCAATGGTTACCGCTGCTGGGCAACCGGCGTTTTCAATAATGTGCGCTTCATTTTCGTGCTGTTTTGCATTTAAAACACTATGTTCAATTTTATCTTTTTTAAGCAGGCTAGAAATATGTTCAGAGACTTCTATCGATGCAGTACCAACAAGCACCGGCTGCTTTCGTTCTACACAATCCTTAACGTCTTCAACGATAGCTTTATATTTTTCAGCGGGTGTTAGAAATACGAGGTCAGTGCTATCGATACGTGCCATTGATTTATTGGTGGGCACAATGATAACTTCGAGACCGTAAATTTGTAATAATTCTTCTGCTTCGGTATCTGCTGTACCGGTCATACCGGAAAGTTTTTTGTATAGTCTAAAGTAGTTTTGGAAAGTGATTGAAGCGAGTGTCTGGTTTTCACTTTGAATCTCTACTCCTTCTTTTGCTTCAATCGCCTGATGCAAACCCTCTGACCAACGCCGGCCATCCATAGTACGACCAGTGAACTCATCAACAATGATAACTTGGTTATCACGCACAATATAATTAACATCTTTTTCAAATAAAACAGACGCACGCAATGCTGCATTTAAGTAGTGCACCAGATTAATATTTGCTGCGCTGTATAAAGAATCATTTTCTTCAAGGATGCCAACTTCAACAAGTATATCTTCTACGTTCTGATGACCTTGCTCAGTGATATGAACGCTTTTGTTTTTTTCATCAACAGAGAAATCACCTTCTTCTGGCTCTTCTTTTGTGGTTAACCGACCTTGCTCCAACCGTTTAACAATGTCCTTAAACTTAAGATGTAAATCGCTATTCTCACCAACTGAGCCAGAAATAATGAGTGGTGTGCGTGCTTCGTCAATTAAAATGGAGTCGACTTCATCAACAATGGCGAAGTACGGTGAACGCTGCACTTTTTCTTCTGCAGTAAAAGCCATGTTATCGCGCAGATAATCAAAACCATATTCATTATTTGTGCCATACGTTATGTCTGCAGCATAAGCCTGTTTTTTTGCAACAGGATCCATGCCAGAGATGCTGACACCTGTGGTCATACCTAAAAAATTATATAACCGCCCCATCCATTCAGCATCACGTGCTGCCAAATAATCGTTCACTGTAACAACATGCACACCGTTGCCTGGCAAGGCATTAAGATATGCTGCCAGTGTTGCCACCAACGTTTTACCTTCACCTGTTTTCATTTCGGAAATTTTTCCGCTGTGCAGCACCATGCCGCCTACCAACTGCACATCAAAATGACGCATGCCTAGTACGCGGCGACTGGCTTCTCTTACTGCGGCAAATGCTTCGGGTAATAACTGGTCTATGGTTTCGCCTTGTGGCTTACTTTCATTTTGCAGGCGATCACGAAATTCTTGTGTTTTTGCCGCTAGCTGCTCGTCGTCGAGCACTTCAAAATCTGGCTCTAATGCATTAATTTGTTTAACTACTTTGCGGTGCTTTTTAATCAGCCGCTCATTACGACTGCCAAAGACTTTTTTAACTGCATTTAAAATCATGGTGATTTATTAAACCTGCGACATCATTGTATTACGGTAGCAGAAATACCATCGTAATAATAAAAAATACGGCGTATTATGCCTGAGAACTGACAACTTGAGAACCAGCGACGGGGCATGTATTGAACCTAAATTAATCAGGTAGCAACAAAGTTTTCAGACTATTCAACTTTCCCTGATACGTTTAGCTCTCCCATTTATATATGGGGACTAATTAACGTAAAGCAACAAATTTTGCGGGGTTGATTTGTCGATCATTTTTAAGCACTTCAAAATGAACATGCGGGCCTGTTGAACGACCGGTTGACCCCATTTGTGAAATCACCTGCCCTTTTTCTATACTATCACCAACTTTAACCAGCAATTTTGCGTTGTGACCATAACGAGTGGTGTAACCATTGCCATGATTAATTTCAACCAAATTACCATAACCGTAGCGATCACCTGACCAGGTTACAACACCGTTGGCTACTGCAACAATACCACTACCTTCTTTACCAGCAAAATCCATACCTTTATGCATGGCCAATTTTCCAGTAAATGGATCAGTACGTTTTCCAAAGTAAGATGATGTCCAACCTTTTGTAATTGGTCGCCCGCGTGGTTTTGATTTACTTCTCAACTGGCGGTTCATTATGACTTCTTCCAGCACCGTTAGTTGATCTTGGCGGCTGCTTAGTTGTTTGTCGAGGTTGGCAATAACACTGCCGAGGTCAAAGCTGACAATATTATCAGTTTCATTTGGACCGCCATAAGAGGGTGTATTTTTAAAATCAAATTCTTTTGAATCTAACTTTGCAACTTTCACCAGACGTTGACCTAGCGCATTTAAACGAATAACATTTGCCTGCATTTTACCTAACCGAGCGGCTAACGCATCAAGTTCAGATTCGGCAGATTGTCGCGCTTCGATGATGAGATTTTTTTGTTTTGCTATATCCTGTTCCAGTTCAGCCAGTTCACCAACAGCGACCTGTGTTTTCCCGTACCAATAACCAGAACTCACCAGCAAACCGGCAAAAAGGCTTATAATCATTAAACAGGCAAGTAGCTGACTTGTGCTATCAAGCTGACAACGTAGTGGTTTGCCTCTAAATTTTCCTACAAAAATGATATTCATAATTTAAGTTGCTGTTAACCTAGCCCTTTGTAATACTGATGATTATAGTCAATATGTCGATTTTTTTAGCACAATGAAGCCAATTAATACGAAAATTAACCCCAAATTTCTCATACAGGCCAAAAAACTGACCCAATTCACGCAACTAGTACAACGCGTACTGCCCGTGGAATGCCACAATCACGTGAAAGTCGCGAATATTCGTGACCAAAATTTAATGCTTATCACAGACTCCCCAGTGTGGACAACTAAATTACGCCAGTTAAGCCCTCAAATTCTACAATTTATACGATCAAATACGCCAGAAACTGAGGCGCAAATTCATCACGTTCAAATTAGCACGCGTTATCATGCTGATAATAAGCCTAATAATCAGCAAACAGATAACCCGCAAACCCGTAATCAAAGCAATCGACATAAACCACACATCAGCGAAAAATCCGCAACTTTATTATCACAATCAGCCAACAGTATTGAACATCAAGCACTAAAAGCCGCTTTATTAAAAGTTGCCCAACATGCTAATACAACCCGTGACAAACCCAATAAAACAGTAAAATAATTCCTGCACTCGGCGCATAGACACGGTAAGCATAGATATGAAGATAGATGTTAGGGGTGGTTAGCTATTCTACTTTTAGTTATTTTTTACGTGCTTATCTTTTCTTAATTATTATGTTGTTCTGTTTTTTTTGTGTTCTATCTTTTGGGTTTTATTTTTCTGCTTTATTCCTCGATTCTATTCCTCGATTCTATTCCTCGATTCTATTTTTCACGAATGAAAGATATGCCCTTAAATATTATTCACTATTAAAACAGCGTATTAATACGTTTGCTAAAACGTTTGTAGTGGTTGCGTATAAGAAATGGGTGACAAAGCTTTCTCATCTTCAAATGTTACTTCTTCCCATGCATCTGCATCAGCACACAAGGCTTTTAATAATTTATTATTGAGCGCATGACCCGAGCGATAACCCGAAAAAGCACCTATTGAACTATGTCCTAACAAATACAGGTCACCAATTGCATCAAGAATTTTGTGTTTAACAAATTCGTCTTCGTAGCGCAAACCGTCTTCATTTAATACTCGGTATTCATCCACCACAATCGCATTATCGATGCTACCACCTAAGGCTAAATTGTTTTTACGTAAAGCTTCTATATCACTCATAAAACCAAAAGTACGTGCGCGGCTAACTTCTTTAACAAAGGATGTTGTAGAAAAATCAATCTCAGCAGTACAGGGCGCATCTTTAAATGCAGGATGATCAAAATCAATCGCGAAACTTACTTTAAAACCATCAAAAGGATCAAACCTTGCCCACTTTCCGTCTTCTTCAACAACAACGGATTTTTTAATACGAACAAACCGTTTGGGAGCTTTCTGTTCAACAATGCCGGCTGATTGAATTAAAAATACAAACGGCCCCGAACTACCATCCATAATTGGTACTTCTGAAGCACTAACATCAACATAAGCATTATCAATACCCAAACCTGCCATCGCTGATAATAAATGTTCAACAGTGGAAACGCTTACACCATTTTGCTCTAGTGTTGTGGACAGCATTGTCGCACCAACATTTTGTGCCGTGGCTTTTATTTCAACGGGCTCATTTAAATCGACACGGCGAAATACAACGCCCGTATCTGGCTGCGCCGGACGGAGAGTCAAATAGACTTTTTCACCCGAGTGTAATCCAACGCCCGTCGCGCGAATTACATTCTTTAACGTTCTTTGCTTAATCAATACACTCAATCCCATTGCCCAACAGCAAGGTTGCAACAGCAAGTTTTGATAAAAATCACCGTATTATCACATAATTACGGTGCAAATTGGAAGCGCATCATTAAACTACGCCCCCACCAAATTTAACCAAACATCCAAAAACATTTTTCTAAAATATTGTAAATGCAAATTAAATCAATAGGTTAATCGCTAAAATATTTAACAAAAGCCTAATCTACCCAACCAATCTATCTGGCTAAGCTGCATGTCTAATTTACAGACCTAATCTGCTTGTCGTCGTAAAAATGCGGGTATGTCCAACATTTCCTCGTTGTAACCACCATCAACCGTAACCGCTTCTTCATGCTGTTTTGCATTTCGAGTAACGGCAGGTTTTGCCAGCTCGCTGTAATTAGGCGCTTCATCAGAAACTGCCGTTTTTACAACCTTAATTTCTGCTGGTGCAGGAATCGGTGCTTGCATCTGAACAGTATTTCCTAGTCCAGTAGCAACCACGGTAACACGAATTTCACCATCCAGCGATTCATCAATGGCAGTACCCATAACAACAGTTGCATCGTCCGAAGCAAAACCACTAATAACTGCACCAATATCCTGAAATTCGCCCAGTGTCATATTTGCACCTGTGACATTGACCAGAATACCGCGCGCACCCGCCAGGTTCACATCTTCAAGTAACGGACTGGCAATTGCCGCTTCTGCCGCTTCCTGTGCACGACCGTCACCGGTGGCACGACCCGACCCCATCATACCCATACCCATTTTTGACATCACAGTTCTTACATCTGCAAAGTCAACATTAATGACACCAGGATTAGTAATCAGTTCAGTAATGCCCTGCACTGCGCCGCAAAGCACATCGTTAGCACCGCGAAATGCATTCATTAAATCAAAATCACGACCGTAAACATCAAGCAGCTTGTCATTCGGAATAGTAATTAATGAGTCCACATGATTGCTTAATTCTTTAATGCCCTGCATCGCAATTTTCATACGCGAGGCACCTTCAAAAGCAAAAGGTTTGGTGACAACGCCAACAACCAATATGCCCATTTCTCGTGCGACTTGCGCAACCACTGGCGCAGCACCAGTGCCTGTACCACCACCCATGCCGGCGGTTACAAACAACATGTCGGTATTTGAAATGGCTTCTTGAATTAGCTCGCGATCTTCGAGCGCTGCTTGCTGACCAACTTCAGGTGTTGCACCTGCACCCAAACCTTTCGTTATATTGCTGCCAATCTGCAAAGATTTAGCGCCATCAAGACGACCTAAAGCCTGCGCATCCGTATTGGTGCAAATAAAATCAACACCGTTAATACCACTCGCCACCATGTGTTCAACAGCATTACCACCGCCACCACCAACACCAATGACTTTTATTACTGCTTCTTGTGCACCAGAATCCATCAATTCGAACATAGGCATAATATTTTCCTCTTATTTAATTTATTAATTTTTTTGCTTAAGTTTTATTGCTTAGTTATTTTTTTAATTTATTATTCTATTTTTCATCTTCGGTCTATATTTTTTGCTTTACGCTGCTGGTTGTGTGATTGCTCTAAAATCCTCTATTAAAAATTTCCCTTAAAATTTCTTTAAAATTCCCTTAAAAGTTTCCTTGAAACCAATTCTTCATCCGCTCAAAAACGCCTTTAACACCACCTTCCATCATGATATGACTTGTACCTGTGTTTCTATGCTGATTACCAAACAGCAATAAACCAACACCTGTCGCATAAATTGGATTTTTTACTACGTCCGCCAAACCTGACACATACTGCGGCATGCCAAGACGTACCGGCGCGTGGAAAATTTCTTCTGCTAAATCAATAACACCTTCCATTTTTGAACTGCCACCAGTTAACACAACACCGGCAGCGATAATTTCTTCAAAACCACTGCGGCGTAATTCTGCATGCACTAAATTTAATAATTCTTCGTAACGTGGTTCAACAACTTCGGCTAATGTTTGGCGCGATAATTTACGCGGCGGTCGATCACCAACGCTGGGCACTTCAATGGTTTCTTCAGGATTTGCTAATTGACGCAAAGCGCAGGCGTATTTTATTTTTATGTCGTTGGCATATTGTGTTGGTGTGCGCAGTGCAACCGCAATGTCATTTGTTACCTGATCGCCAGCAATAGGAATAACTGCAGTGTGGCGAATGGCACCTTCAGAAAACACTGCAATATCTGTAGTGCCGCCACCGATATCTACCAAACAAACACCTAATTCTTTTTCATCTTCCGTTAATACAGAATAACTGGAAGCTAACTGCTCAAGAATAATGTCATCAACTTCCAGGCCGCAACGACGCACACATTTAATAATGTTTTGCGCAGCACCCACCGCACCCGTAACTAAATGCACTTTTGCTTCCAGACGAACACCGGACATACCAATCGGTTCGCGAATACCTTCCTGGTCATCAATAATAAATTCCTGCGGCAAAATATGTAATACACGTTGGTCCGCTGGAATAGCAACCGCGCGCGCGGCATCGATAACTCTATCTAAATCACCATTGGTTACTTCACGTTCGCGAATAGCGACGATGCCATGTGAATTCAAACTACGGATATGACTACCAGCAATACCTGCGTAAACCGAATTTATTTCACAACCTGCCATCAGCTCTGCTTCTTCAATTGCATGTTGAATTGATTGCACAGTGGATTCGATATTCACCACCACCCCTTTTTTCAAACCATTTGAAGGGTGTGAGCCTAAACCGATAATTTCTATTCCACCCTCATCGTTTATTTCACCAACAATCGCAACAACTTTGGAGGTACCAATGTCGAGACCGATTAATATGTTTTTATCAGACTTTTTTGTCATTATTTTAAGCCTCTGCTCGTTGCACGTCAGAATGTTGTACAGCAAAACCATTTGGATAACGCATATCAATAACCTTAATATTTTTATTTTCTAAAGTATTAATTGAAAAATTATTTTCAACCGTTAACGATGGCAATATTCGAATAAATCGCTCTAAACGTTTTTTCGTTTCAAACCGTCCCAGTTTCACATCAATCAAATGTGCCGTTGCAAGCAATTTTTCTGAATGAGCGCCTTCAGAAATTATTAAACGCCATGAACGTCTATCATCAAGATCTAAACGAACAACTTCAACATCGAGCAAAGCCATTTCTTGATATAGTTCATTCATAAATTTCCAGACACTATCGTGGTAACCCGCAGGGCCATTCAATTCGGGTAAATTTAAACTTTTATCTATTTTTTCAGGTTTGAAAACTTTTCCACTATCACTGATATAACCATCGCCATTCCAATAAGCAACAGGAATTTGTTCAGCAATAATCACATCAAGACTTGCTGGCCAGCGTCTTCTCAGTGAAACATCTTTCACCCATGGCAGTTGCAATAAGCTTTCACGCATATTATTTAAATCAACAGTAAAATAACCACCGTTAATATTATTTTTAACAATTGACTCAACTTTTTCTCTGGTTACAAACTTTAAAGAACCAACCACTTCAACACTTTCAATTGGCAACATTGTTGGCACGTCTATATCTTTAACCAACAAAGCAATATAAACCAAAGCTACAGCAACAAATAAAGCAGGTAATGTTTTAGCTGTTTTTTTAAACGATGATGTTTTATGTTTTCTTTTCATATCTATTCACTAAATAATCAAACACATTGCTGACACTTAGCCAGGGATAATATTTTTACAACAAGATCTTTAAACGATAAATCTGCTTGTTTCGCTGCCATTGGCACTAACGAATGACTTGTCATGCCAGGCACTGTGTTTACTTCGATCAACCAGGCTTTATTATTGTTATCAACCATGAAATCAACACGCCCCCAAGATGATGCACCTACTGCATCAAATGCCTGCACTGCTAATGCAGAAAATTCAACTTCCCGTTTTTCAGGTAGCCCACAGGGGCAGATGTATTGTGTGTCGTTAGCTTCGTACTTTGCGTCGTAATCATAAAATTTATGCGGCGTTTCAAGTTTAATTAATGGCAGTACCTGTTTATCTAAGATGGTTGCGGTGTATTCGTCACCTTCAATCCAACATTCGGCAATTACTGTACCACCACACTGCTGCGCTTTTTCCCAAGCAGGAATTAATTCTTCTTCACGTTCGACTTTGCTCATACCAATACTTGAACCTTCCAACACCGGTTTAATAATTAATGGCAAGGAAAGTTTTTTAAGTGCCTGTTGGCAACTTTGTTTTGAATCGATAATACAAAAATCTGGCGTTGGTAAATCCATTGCCAACCATATCTGTTTGGTTTTTAATTTATCCATTGCCAGTGATGATGCCGCCACACCTGAACCGGTATAAGGCACAACCATCAGCTCTAGCAAACCTTGCATAGTGCCATCTTCTCCACCGCGGCCGTGCAACACAATGAAAACGTTTTGGTAATTTCCATTTGCAAGCTCATTAATGATATTTTCATTAACATCAACTCCGTACGCATCAATACCTTGATTTTTTAACGCACCTAAAACAGCGTTACCGCTTAACAACGAAATTTCTCGCTCCGCAGACAAACCGCCCATCAAAACAGCAACCTTGCCAAATTGTGAAACATCCACACTCACTGTTTTTTATCCCCAACAATTTTTACTTCTGTTTGCAATGTAATACCGTGTTTATCTTTCACCGCTTTCTGTATTAATTCAATTAGGGTTTCAATATCACTCGCGGTCGCATTTTTTTCATTAATAATAAAATTGGCATGTTTTTCTGACACTGTTGCGCCGCCAATTTTTTTACCTTTTAAATTACAATCTTCAATCAATTGCGCAGCATAATGTCCTGTCGGATTTCGGAACACGCTGCCACAACTTGCCACACCGGTGGGTTGCGATACTGCGCGTTTAGCAAGCAATTGTTTAATATCAACAGTGTTGTTTTTTTCTGATTTTTTATTCAAACGTAATGTTGCAGCAACAAACCATTCATCCTGCTGTTCTTTTTTCACACCGTTAACAAAACGATAACCGTACTCAAATTCACTGACGCTGCGTTTTTGTATTTCGCCATTACGATTTAAAGTTTCAAGCTCAACAATCAACGGCCATGTTTCACCACCAAAAGCGCCTGCGTTCATCGCCAACGCACCACCCACTAAACCAGGAATACCTGCAAAAAATTCTGCGCCTGTTAAATGTTTCTTGCTACAAAAACGTGCCAGTTTTGCGCTAGCAACACCTGCACCAACATAAACTGCAGCTGTGGCAGAATCACCCTTATCAATTAATTCCAGTTGCGTCATTACACCTTGTGTCGCAATCACTGTGCCGTCAAAACCAGCGTCACGTACTAATGTATTACTACCTAAACCCAGCCACAATATTTTTTCATTTTTATCTAATGTTGCGATAAATTTCGCCAACGCTGTTAGCGACTGCGACTGCACATATTGTTTGGCGACACCACCTGCACGCCAACTTGTATGTCGCGCCATCGACTCATTTTTTATAATCGTAATGTCGTCAAATTTATTCATAATTTTTTTGAACATCATGTTTTTAACGATTTCTTTAACGCATCTTTCAACTGTGATGCTGCAAGACCAATACTGCCGGCACCCATGGTTAAAACTAAATCGCCATCCTGTAAAATTGATTGCAAATCATCACCAAGATTTTCTACATCTTCAATAAAAATGGGATTCACTTTGCCGCGCGCACGAATTGCTGCACACAAGGCGCGACTATCTGCGCCTGCAACTGGCTCTTCACCCGCTGCATAAACTTCTGTTAACATTAATACATCACAGTCAGCCAGCACCTGTGAAAAATCTTCAAACAAATCACGTGTTCGGGTATAACGATGTGGCTGAAATATAGCGACCAAGCGTTTTTCTGGCCAGGCATTTTTTGCCGCATTTAGTGTTGCAGCCACTTCTGTTGGATGATGCGCATAGTCATCAACGATTGTGACACTACCTTGCGGAATAACCGCCTCGCCATACATGTGCATGCGCCGACCAATGCCTTCAAATTTTGCTAATGCAGATTGCATGTGTTGACTGGAAACACCCGATTCATGTGCAACGCATATCGCTGCCAGTGCATTCAATACATTATGTCGACCCGGCATATTTAATGTTATTTTTATACTTGCATCAGCATCAGGCAACATTACATCAAAACTTGTTTTTGCACCCTGATAACAAATATTTGACGCGCAAACATCGGCATCGAACTCGATGCCATAACGGATCATTGGCCGCGTTATTTCTGGTAGCAAACTTCTAACTTCTTTATCATCAACGCATACCACCGCTAATCCATAAAATGGCAAGTGATGTAAAAATTCTACAAAGGTTTTTTTCAAGCGTGAAAAATCACCGCCGTATGTTGGTAAGTGGTCGGCATCAATGTTTGTTACTACCGACATCATTGGCTGCAAGTATAAAAAGGATGCGTCACTTTCATCAGCTTCAGCCACCAGATATTTTCCTTTACCTAATCGTGCATGCGTTGATGAGCTATTAAGCTTGCCGCCGATAACATAGGTAGGGTCGAGCCCTGCTTCTTCAAGTATGCAAGTAATTAATGATGTTGTTGTTGTTTTTCCGTGCGTGCCTGCAACGGCAATGCCGTGACTAAATCGCATAAGTTCAGCAAGCATTTCTGCGCGTGGCACAACAGGAATTCTTTTTTCTTTTGCTACCTGCACTTCAACATTTTCATCGCTTATCGCTGTTGAAGTCACAACCACATCAACACCTTTAACATTTTCTATTGAATGTGAAGCATAAATTTTTACACCTGATTTTTTTAGCTGCTGAATAACGGCATTATCAGCAAGGTCTGAACCACTCACTTGATAACCTAATGTATTCATCACATCAGCAATGCCGCTCATGCCTGCACCACCGATGCCAACAAAATGTACTTTGCGAATACGACGCATAAATTCTTTATGGCTATTTGATTGCATCTTCACTACTTGTGACATCACGCGATACCTCCGGCATGTAAACAAGCATCAGCGATAGTCTTTGCTGAATCAGGCACTGCGAGCTTTCGTGCAGCAATAGCCATGTCTAGTAATTTTTTTCGATCCGCTGAAAAATTATTAATCTTTTCAACCAGCCAGTCTGTGGTTAACTCATTCTGCTGTTTAATAATAGCGGCGCCATTTTTTTCGAGGTAATAAGCATTCTGTGTTTGATGATCGTCAACCGCATGTGGGTACGGCACCAAAATAGAAGCGATACCTGCCGCGGCTAATTCAAAAACTGTCATCGCACCTGAGCGACAAATAACTAAGTCCGCCCATTCATAAACAGCAGGCATATCATCAATAAATGCTTCAATTTTTGCTTCGACCTTTACTGCATTATATAAATTTTTTGCCGCTTCAATATTTTTTAAACCGGTTTGATGAATAATTTCAGGGCGTTGCTCTTTATTTATTTTTGCTAAAGAAGAAGGAATAATTTCATTAAGCTTTACTGCACCCAGACTTCCACCAATAACTAATAAACGTAAATTCCGTGGCGCTTGCTGTGCGACTTGTTGCGCAATTTGTTGTGTGAAGCGTGCTTCAGGGTTTTTAATTTCACAAATTAACTGTCTAACTGGGTTACCGGTTATTTCTGCATTTTTAAATACCTTTGGAAATGCCTGCAATACAACATCCGCAAATTTCGCTAATATTTTATTGGTCATACCTGCAATAGCATTTTGCTCATGTACTATCAGTGGTTTTCTGATTAACCACGCCATCAAACCGCCTGGACCTGAGGCAAAACCACCCATCCCCAAAACAGCACAAGGTTTTCTTTTTAACAAAACATTTAGTGCTTGCCAACAAGCCATGATAATGCGAATCGGCGCTAATAATAGTGTTAATGCATTTTTCCCACGCAAGCCAGTAATGCTCATCCATTCAATTGGATAACCTGCTTGCGGAATCAGTCTTGATTCAATGCCTGCTTTTGTTCCTAACCAAACCACCGGGATACCGCGTGAACGCAATTCATCTGCCACTGCAAGCGCAGGAAAAACATGCCCACCAGTACCACCAGCCATAATTAATACAGGACGCACATCAATCATAACAATGCACTCCCTGCTTTAATATGTGAGGTTTGTGTTCGCGTGATTTTTGTTTTCTTGTCTTTTGTTTTTGATCGAAACAAACTTTTATTGGATAATGATTTTTTTCTTATACGAGTTGCTTTACGCGCTGATTTTTTAAGTGAATTTCTATCAGCTTGTTTCACTGCACCACTGGTTTCATAATGAATACGCATCAATAAACCAACTGCCATGCAACAAACAACCAAACTACTTCCGCCATAACTCATTAACGGCAACGTTAAACCTTTGGTTGGTAACAAGCCAATATTCACACCCATATTAATAATAGCCTGCATGGATAACCAAATACCAATGCCGTATGCCAAATATGCAGCAAAATAATTACCTATTTTTTCAGCTTGTGACGCAATCTTTAATGCGCGCAAAAACAATACTGCATACAACGCAACAACAATGCTTACTCCAACAAAACCCAACTCTTCCGATAACACCGCAAATAAAAAATCAGTATGAGATTCAGGTAAATAAAATAGTTTTTGCACACTACCGCCAAGACCTGTACCAAACCAGCCGCCTGTGCCAATAGCGATTAATGATTGTGTTAATTGGAAACCGCTATCAAAGGGATCTGCCCATGGATTGGCAAATGAAGTTAAACGTTGCATACGGTATGGTGAAGTAATTACTAACAACATTGCAGCGCTAGCAAAAATGAAAACAAATAAAATAAATTGAACAAATCGTGCACCAGCTAAAAAGGTCATACATAACACAGTGCCCATAATTACCACGGTCGCACCGAAATCTGGTTCTATCAATAACAATATACCCGCCAAGCCAACCATTGCCATTGGCTTAAGAAAACCGACTAATGAATTCCGTACAGAATCACCATGGCGCACTAAATATCCTGCTACATAAATAACTAGAAATAATTTAACTAATTCTGACACTTGTAAATTAAACACCCCTAATGGCAACCAACGCGTACTACCATTTACTGCTTTACCGACACCAGGAATTAATACCAGCACCAGTAAAAACAAAGCAAATATCAGCAATGCCATACCTGACTTTTCCCACTGCACTAAACGAATCTTAAACATGCTTACTGTTGCGAATAACCCAATCGCCACAAATACAAGCTGACGCTGCAAATAATAAAATGGGTTGGAAAAATTTCTTTCAGCAATACTAATGGATGACGATGCCACCATAATAATACCAATCGTTAATAAGGCTATAAATGCCACGAACAAAACTGGATCAAGGTCATCGCCGTTAATTTTTAAACCAAACAGGTTCCTTAATTGATTACGCGCTGACTTGAAAGACAACAAATCAACAAATTTATCCGTCGTCATATCCATTACTGCGCTCATGGCTTCAACGCCTCCACTGCTTGCATAAAAATATCGCCACGTTGTTCAAAGTTCTCAAACATATCGAAACTAGCACAGGCCGGCGCTAGCAAAACATTATCACCGGATTGCGCTAATTTTTGCGCAGCGATAACGGCTGCCTGCATATCAGTAACACGTTTGACCACTATGCCTTCTGGTAAAACTGACTGAATTTTTTTAGCATCTTCGCCCAATAAAATGACTGCGCGACAATGTTTCTTCACCACAGCGGCTAGCTCTGAAAAATCAGCGCCTTTAGCAATACCACCGGCAATCAAAATATGTTTCCCAGGAAGACCTGTTAATGCCGCAACTGTTGCACCCACATTGGTTGCTTTAGAATCATTAATCCAATCAACGTCGTTTATTGTCGCGACAAATTGTGTGCGGTGCGGCAAGCCTTTAAACGCTTTTAAAGCTGCCAGCATATCTTTAAACTGTAAACCAGTGGCATAACCGAGTGTTAACGCGGCTAATGCATTTTGTAAATTATGCCTGCCCTTTACCTTTAACTGGTTAGTGGCAATTAGCTTTCGCGAACCAAAACACAAATGATCACCACACAAACCAAATTCATTTTTTGCTGGCACACCTAATGTGAAATATAACTGCTTTACTACATTGTTAGTGTCGTGGGTTATTACACGGCTTGCTAGTGCATCATCTTTATTTAAAACCAATGTTTCAGCATTTTCATAAATTGCTTGTTTGCTTACTGTATAAGCCGCAAGATTTTCATAACGATCAAGGTGATCAGCGCTAATATTTAATACTACTGCTGCTTTCATTGGCAGACATTGCAAACTTTCCAATTGAAAGCTGGATAATTCAAGTACGTACAAGTCGATATCATCATCCAATGAATTCAATACCGGCATACCAATATTGCCGCTGGCGATTGAATTTAAATTTGCCTGTGATGCCATTAATGCAAGTAGAGCTGTAACTGTTGATTTTCCATTTGAACCCGTTATACCAACAACTGGCACTTTCACTTCATCTGCGAACAAATCTATATCGCCAATAATTTCAACATTATTTTTTCTTGCTTCAATTAATGCTGGTTCGGTTAATGCCACCCCAGGACTAACAATAATGCGGTGCGCATTATTAAATAAAGCAACATCAAACTTGCCTACATATAAAGCAACATCACTATAATCATTTTTTAAAACGTTTAGGTTTGGCGGAATATCACGACTATCAGCAACAACAACTATTTCCCCTAAAGCACGCAAATAACGCACCACAGACAAACCTGTTTTGCCTAGTCCGACGACCAGGGTATAAACAGCTTGCTCAGGTTTCGTTGTCATTTTATTTAATGTACTCATAGCTATGTTTCAAAACTTGTCCAGTTAACTTACCTGACCTTCAGTGAAGCTAAACCAATCAATACCAACACTACTGTAATAATCCAGAAACGCACAATCACGCGTGGCTCCGGCCAACCCTTAAGCTCAAAATGATGATGGATCGGCGCCATACGAAAAATTCGTTTACCAGTTAATTTATAAGAGCCTACCTGTAAAATAACAGAGATCGTTTCCATCACAAAAATCCCGCCCATAATAACCAGCACTAACTCCTGCCTGACGTACACAGCAATTACACCCAACGCCGCACCCAATGCTAACGCGCCAACATCACCCATAAAAACCATTGCAGGGTATGTGTTAAACCATAAAAATCCTAAACCAGCACCAACCAACGCACCACAAAAAATCGTTAACTCACCAACACCAGCAACATAAGGAATGCCCAGATAATGAGCAAAAGTTGAATGCCCTGTAAGATATGCAAACACACCTAATGCACCAGCAACCATCACCGTTGGCATGATCGCCAAACCATCTAAACCATCCGTTAAATTAACCGCGTTGCTACTACCAACAATAACCAGATAGGTCAATACAATAAAACCCACGCCCATATATGCACTACCAAGTGGAAACATTACATCTTTCATAAACGGAATAATTAAAGTCGTTTCTATTGGTGTTGCCGCACTACTAAAAATAAAATATGCCGCGGAAAAACCAACAACGGTTTGCCAAAAATATTTAACTTTTGCAGGCATACCCTTTGAATTACCAAAAACCAATTTTTGATAATCATCAAAACCACCAATCAACCCAAAAGCCAAGGTCACACTCAACACTACCCAAATTTTTTCGCTGGATAAATCTGCCCACAACAAAGTGCTTATAACAATTGAAACTAAAATCAGTGCACCACCCATCGTCGGTGTACCCGCTTTTGATAAATGTGATTGCGGCCCATCATCACGTATTTGTTGACCAATTTTATAACTGGACAATTTACGTATCATGACAGGTCCAATCACAAGTGATAAAACCAATGCGGTAATGGTGCCAAGAATGGCGCGCAAAGTAATATATTGCAAAACGGAAAAACCGCTTTCATATTGTTGCAGATATTCAGCTAATGTTAAAAACATTAGTTCACCCTCTTGTTATTATTTTGGGTTAAGGGAGCTCTGATTAAGTCTGAGTCGAATAGATTGTGATTAAAACATTCTGATTCAAGGCGTGAAACGCACGTAATAGTAAAACTATTGCGAAGTTTCACAACGCGGAAGCAGGATTTTTTAATTGCAAGATATCGATTCATGACTTATTCAGCGCTTCCTTAATATCTTCTCAACTACTTCTTCCATCGCCGCACTGCGAGAACCTTTTACTAAAACAACTTCACTGCCTGTTAAGTTTTCCTTTAATGCATTAATTAACTTTTCTTTATTTTCAAAATGAAAACCATTTTCACCAAAAGCAGAAACCGTATTAACACTTAGCACTCCTGTTGTGTATAAAAAATCAATGCCTGAATCTTTTGCTTTACTGCCAATTTCACTATGCAGCTTCGCCGCATCACTACCTAGTTCACCCATATCACCAAGCACTAATACTTTTCCACCCTTCATTTCAGCAAGCACATCAATAGCAGCCGCAACGGAAAGTGGGTTAGCATTATAAGTATCATCAATCACTTGAAAACCTGCATCAGCTTTTTTAACTGTGAGTCGACCCTGTATGTTTTCAAAATCTGATAGGGAAGAAATTATTGACTGCAAAGACAAATCAAGTGAGTGTGTTACTGCTATAGCCGCTAACGCATTCATCACATTATGTTTACCGAGTACTTTAAGTGTTAAATCAACCTGCGCATTTTTAGTAACAATTTGATAAGTATTATTTTTTATATGACGCGCATAAACATCTGCGTTTTCATCTAACATTGAAAATGTAACAACTGTAACTTTTGAACAATAATCTTGCCAGAAAGGCGAAAACGCATCATCTTTATTTAGTACGGCAATACCATCTACTGGTAGACCGTTATAAATTTCTGCTTTTGCTTTAGCGGTATTTTCTAAAGAACCAAAACCTTCAAGATGCGCAGACCCCACATTATTAACTAATGCGACATCTGGCTGGGCAATTTTTGTTAAATAATCAATTTCACCAACGTGGTTCGCGCCCATTTCAATGACTGCAAATTGATGCTGTTTTTTTAATTCCAACAAAGTCATTGGCAAACCAATGTCATTATTTAAATTACCTTTTGTTGCCAACACTGCAAACACACCAACATGATCTGTCAAAATCTTATTGCACATTTCTTTTACTGACGTTTTCCCATTACTGCCAGTAATACCAATTAACTTGCCAGTAAATTGTTGCCGCCAGTGGCTAGCAAGTTGACCTAGAGCAATTCGTGTATCATCAACTTTCACCGTTGCCATATTTAATGACAAACTTTCGCTAACTAAAGCGGCAACTGCGCCAGATGAATTTGCAGCAGCCGCAAATTGGTGCCCATCAAAACGTTCACCTTTAAGCGCAACATATAAATCACCAACATGAATATCACGCGTATCTTTTGAAACACCTGTCATCATCACATCATCACCATGTAACGTTGTACCTAACGCCTGTGCAACTTGCGACATCATCATCACTTGAGCGCTCCAGTTTCGCGCAATGATAAAAATTCACGTGCAACACGCCGATCATCAAAAGCGATGTGTACATCACCCACAATTTGACTAGTTTCGTGACCTTTGCCTGCAAGCAAAACAACATCACCAGGCTGCGCATTAGTAATAGCTATATCAATTGCCTGTCGTCGATCAAGTATTGCTTCAACATTTTTCGTTGAAGTAAAACCTGACATTACCTCATCAATAATGGCTTGCGGATCTTCATGACGAGGATTATCAGTGGTAACAATAATTCGATCAGCATGTTTTTCTACAATCTTTGCCATCAATGGTCGCTTACTGCGATCGCGATCACCACCGCAACCAAAAACACACCAGGTTTCACCTGAAAAATGCTCTCGCATTGACTGACAGACCGCTGACAAACCTTGTTCAGTATGCGCATAATCAACAACTATTGTAGGTTTATCTGGCTCTGTAATAATTTCTACACGGCCATCAACTGAATGAACAGCGGAAAGGCTGCTTACTGCTTTTTCAAGAGAAAACTGACTAACTAATAATGTAGATAACACTGCCAGTGCATTAGAAACATTAAAGCGCCCAAGCAACGGAATATCAAAACAAGCTTCACCTTTTGGTGTCGAAACAGAAAGGTGGTAACCACGTTCAAACGCTTTTATTCCCTGCGCATTAATAAAATAATCAGCGTAGTTTTTATAATCTGAAATATTTTTCTCTAAACTGTAACCCCAAACACAAACATGATCACGCACTTCTTTTGCAAGTTCACGACCAAATGCATCATCAAGATTAATAACCGCCGCGCCTAAACCTGGCGTATAAAATAAACGTTTTTTTGCTGCTGCATAATTATCCAGCGTGCCGTGATAATCCAAATGATCAGTTGCCATGTTACTTAATACTGCCGTCGTAAAAGCAACACCATTAACACGACCTTGAACAAGACCGTGCGACGACACTTCCATGACGACATGTTTAGCGCCCGCTTGCTGTATTTCAGCCAGTGTTTTTTGCACAAGAAGCGCGTCAACTGTGGTCAAACCCGTTGGGTGCAAATCATTAATAAAACCATTACCCAATGTACCCAACACACCACAGTGCACATCATAAGCATCCAGACACTGCGCTAAAAAATGTGCGATTGACGTTTTACCGTCAGTACCGGTAACACCAATTGTATTTAACGATAACGATGGTTGTTCATAATAACGTGAGGCAATTGCTCCAACTTTATCTTTTAAATGGTCACAATGCAGGCATAAAACTTTGTTAGAAATCGAATCAAGTATTTCATCACGATTATTTAAATCACCATCCCACAACACAACACTCACGCCTTTTGCAACAGCATCTTGCGCGTATAATAAACCGTGTGTGTTATAACCTTGGTGCGCGATAAACAAATTACCGCTGCGCGCTTTTCGGTTATCTTGCACCAGTGCATTTATTTTGATGCCTTTGCATCGTTCAATTAATGCATCATCGATAAAACCTTCCAGCAAAAAATCTAACTCAACTTCATTTTGCATTATGCTTCACCGCCTCCCTTGCCATTTCTGGCTTTTATGTGTGGGGCTTGCTCATGTGGAAACCGTACATCAGCATTCATCAATTGTTTTTTTGAAACTCTGTCAGGCGCAACATCTAACAAACGCATAGCACCTGACATCACTTGACTAAACACTGGCGCTGCAACTAAGCCACCAAAATATTCACCATTTCGTGGCTCATCAATCATCACCACCATAACTAACTCAGGCTTATCGGCCGGCACCATGCCAGCAAAAATTGAGAGATAACGATCTTCTGCATAACCACCGGCGATAAATTTATGCGCTGTGCCGGTTTTACCTGCAACACTATAATTCGTGACACTTGCACGCTGACCTGTACCTTTTTCTGAAACCACACGTTGCATCATTTTTCTAACTGCACGTGCTGTTGCAACTGACATTACACGTTGCCCTTCAACCACTTTGCTTTTATCCTGATTTTCATTTTTATCTTCAGTCTGGTCTTCGTCAATTAAAAAACTCACTGGCCGCAAAATACCATCAGCAGCAATAGCAGAATAAGCATGTGCTAGCTGCAAAGGCGTAACGGAAACGCCATAACCAAACGCCATAGATGCGCGCGCAAAATCATTATTTAATGCATCCAATGAAAGCTGACCACTGGCTTCACCGGGAAAACCACTACCTGTTGTTACACCCAGGCCTAATTTTTGGTACATCGACCATTGTTGCTCTGCATCCATTGCCAAAGCAATTTTAGCGATGCCAACATTGCTGGATTTTTCCAGCACGCCACCAACATCAAGGTCACCATTGTTTTTATGATCACGAATAGTATTGCCTTGCACACGTATATAACCAGGTGCGGTTTCAACTTTATAAAACGGTTTCCAACGACCACTTTCCAACGCCGCTGCAATAGTAATTGGCTTCATTGTTGAGCCTGGCTCGAACACATCGGTGACCGCACGATTTCTTGTTGCTTGCGGTTTTAGTTGCCGCCTGTCGTTTACATTAAACGACGGCTGGTTCACCATCGCCAAAACTTCACCGGTGCGCACATCAAGCACCACTGCTGAACCTGCAACAGCATTATGTTTTAAAACAGCGGCTTTTAATGTGCGATAAGTTAAATATTGCAGACGTTTATCAATACTAAGTTTTAATAACTTGCCCGGTTGTGCCGATCGAATACGCTCAACATCATCAAATGCGCGACCCAATCGATCACGTATCACACGTTTTTTACCTGAACGACCTTTTAACCAATCATCAAATGCTAGCTCAATACCTTCCTGACCATTATCATCAATATCAGAAAAGCCAATAATATGCGCTGCTACTTCACCACTTGGATAATAACGACGGTACTCATTCAATAAAGCAACACCCGGAACTTTTAACGCCATCACTTTATCCGCCAACTCTGGTGGCGCATGACGTTTTAAATATAAAAATTCACGCGAACTATTACGCTTTATTTTTTCTTTTAAGCTAATCACGTCCAACGACAATAATTTTGCCAACGCAGAAAGTTCAGCAAGATGATTTTTTGCAACTTGCGGATTAATCCAAACACTATTAACCGGCGCACTTACTGCAAACGGCTCACCATTTCTATCAACGATATCACCTCGATGCGCAGAAATTGAAACGGTGCGTAACTGACGCGCATCACCTTGCCTCTCAAAAAACTCGCTGCGTAAAATTTGCATGTCCAGCGTTTTTACTAACAACGTTGTCGCAAGTAACATAAAAACTGTCAGCACAGATACGCGCCGCCATGTTGCTAATGGTTGCATACTCTGCTTTTTTTGACGGTAACTTTTCACCGTTTCATGCTCACTATTACGCTCATTTTTTCACATCCATTACTTCACAAAAACCACATCACCGGATTCCGGCATTATCATTGATAACTGCTTTCTGGCAACGCGCTCGATACGTCCATGCCCCGACCAGGCGCTTTGTTCTAACTGCAATTGACTCCATTCAGTATTTAATGAATCTACTTGATAACGCAGCTGCTGCACTTCAACAAAAAGCTTTCGACTTTGATGTTTGCTGTATACCAGCAATATCGCCGATGCCAGAACCAGACTAAATAAAAGTGTGGCGACAATTAATACGCGTTGCCTTTCATTCATGTTCGTCGCTCCAGTACGCGCAATCGCGCACTTCTTGCTCTCGGGTTAACTTCCAGTTCTTTCGCGCCAGCCGTTACTGATTTTGCAACCAATTGAAACGGCACTTCGATATCTGCTTCCATCACAGGCAAACCAGCTGGCAGTTTTGGCCGGCTGGAAATATCTCGCATAAACCGTTTTACTATTCTGTCTTCAAGCGAATGAAAACTAATTACCGACAATCGCCCACTTTTCGCTAACACTGAAGCAGCACCTTTTAAACCTCGCTCAATTGATCGCAGCTCCTGATTTACATAAATACGAATCGCCTGAAAACTCCGTGTTGCAGGATGCTTGTACTTTTCTTTTACAGGAATTGCATTTGAAATGATTTCAGCCAAATCACCGGTTTCAGTTATTTCACGCTGTTCGCGTGTTTCCACAATGGCTGTCGCAATTCGTTTGGCGAATTTTTCTTCACCATATTTTTTGAGAACATTTATGAGATCAGCCGGTTTTACCCGAGCCAACCATTGTGCAGCGGTGATGCCTTGCTCCGTATCCATACGCATATCTAACGGCCCTGATCGCAAGAAGCTGAAACCACGTTCAGCATCGTCCAGTTGCGGCGATGAAACCCCAAGGTCCATCAGCACACCATCAATTTTTCCGGTCAGACTAAGTTGCTCAACCACGCTCGCCACCTGATTGAAGTTACAATGTTCGATTGTTAAGCGCGGCTCATCAACAAAATTTTGCTGAGCAAAAGCAATAGCTTCTGGATCCTGATCAAATACAATCAATCGACCCACTTCGCTTAACTGTTGCAAAATGGCGCGACTGTGACCACCGCGACCAAATGTTGCATCAATATAAATGCCTGATGGCTGAATACTCAGCGACGCTAGTGCTTCATTTAAAAGCACTGGCTGATGGTTGAAATCACTCATACAGCAAAGCTAGAGAGATAACTCTTCCAGCGATACCGGAAGCTCACCTTCATCTGCCTGCACCGCAGCCACCCACTGTTCCTGGCTTTCCGTCCAAGTTTTTTCATCCCAAATTTCTAATTTTTTACCTTGTCCGATGACAACTGCTTTCTTTTTCAGACTCGCGTATTCACGCAACATGGCAGGTAATAAAATTCTGCCCTGACCGTCCATTTCTAAATCAGTCGCATGACCAATTAATAAACGTTGCAACAAGCGCGAGTGTTTGTTAAAACTAGGGAGATTATTTACTTTTTCTTCGATAACTTCCCACTCAGGCAGTGGATAAACCAGCAAACAATGATCTTGATCAACAGTAACAACCAGACGACCACCGCAGCTTTCAAGCAGGCGTTCGCGATAACGCGCCGGCATTGCCATTCTGCCTTTTGCGTCTACAGCTATATTATTGATACCACGAAAATGCATTTTTTATTGTCGTTTCCTGCTTCACTACGTTTAAGCCACTCGGGATAGGGATGGGATTAAGCAATATACCCACAATTCCCCACTTTTTCCCACATATTGACACTATAGGTATTTTAAGTACCTAAAGCAAGCCTTTTTTATATTCTCAAACATAAAAAAATCTATATTTGCCAGCAACTTAGCGAATAGTTAAGAAAAACAGAAAGTTCTAATTCAGGATGTGTTTTTAAATCATAAGCTTGGTCAGCAAAGCTAATGATTTACTTTAAGTTTGAATGTTTTCAGGGCAGATTTCTAAAATTTGAGTAAAAAAACAATAAAAAAGGGAGTCGGCCGATAAGCCGGGTTCTGTCGTGGGCAATCATTCATCTGGATAACATGTCACCATGCACCTCAAGCAACCTACCCGGGAACAGCGCGGACCACGCATTATGTTCCCCTATTTGGTCTTGCTCCGAGTGGGGTTTACCATGCCACAAGCGGTTACCCGTTGCGCGGTGCGCTCTTACCGCACCATTTCACCCTTACCAGCGCGAGCGCTGGCGGTTTATTTTCTGCTGCACTTTCCGTAGGCTTTCACCCCCCAGGCGTTACCTGGCACTCTGTCCTATGGAGCCCGGACTTTCCTCCCCAACAGCCGAAACTGCTGGCGCGATTGCCTGGCCAACTCCCGAGGCGAATTTTACACTAAATAGACGGGTATCAGTTATCAGCCTACAAACAAAATTTGTTTTTCCTCCTATCTCAATTATCGGTTAGGCTACACAAAATAACGCTAAATCACTACCATTTGAAATATTATGAGCTGGCTACAAATTTCTATAAACACCACTAAAGACAACCTTGAAACAACAGAAGACTGTTTATTTGCAGCTGGCGCACAAACAGTCACTCTAACCGATGCCGCAGATCAACCCATCTTAGAACCCGCGCCAAACGAAACACCTGTTTGGGATAACATTATTGTTATCGGTTTGTTCGAGAACAAATACAAGCAGCAAGATTTAATCGAGACAATCAAACATTGTCTTGAAGATATTCAATTTAGCTGCGACATTGAAATACTGCAAGATCAAAACTGGACACGGGCATGGATGGAACATTTTCACGCCATGCAATTTGGCGAGCGATTATGGGTTTGCCCTTTGCACATTGAACCGCCCGCGCCGAACGCAATCAATCTTCGGCTTGATCCGGGTTTAGCTTTTGGTACTGGCACACACCCAACAACGTCATTATGTTTGCGTTGGCTGGATCAAAATATTCAGCATAAAAACACTTTGTTGGATTACGGTTGTGGCTCTGGTATTTTAGCGATTGCGGCTTGTATGCTTGGCGCGCAACAAAGCGATGCTGTTGATATTGACCCGCAGGCATTAACCGCGACGCTTGATAACGCAAAAACTAATCAGGTAATGGAAAAAATCACGACGTTTTTGCCGGACGATTATCATAAACAACATGTCGACAAACAATACGACATCGTCGTCGCCAACATTCTCAGCGGACCGCTCGCAGAACTGGCTGCGATGTTAGCGAGTCATGCAAAAACAGGTGGCGACATTGTTTTGTCTGGCATCTTACTAGAGCAGGCTGAGCCACTGATAAAAACCTACAGCAAATACTTCGAGATGGACGCACCTCAATTTGAAGAAGAATGGGCGTTATTACATGGCGTAAAAAAATAGCCAAAACTTTCGCTACGACTATTATTTTTGGGGCTGTCCTAGATAACCACCCCATTTCTCTCTTAACTCACTTAGCTTAAATGCTAGTCAGCGTCTAACACACGAAACTCTACTCTTCGGTTAAGCGCTCGACCTTCTGCTGTTTTGTTGTTTGCTAGCGGCTGCTTTTCACCATACCCTTTTGCTTGCATACGACCACGACTCACACCTTTAGATTCAAGATAATCAACAACACTTTTTGCTCGTGCTTCTGACAACTTCTGATTAACCGCCTGCCTGCCCTGACTATCAGTATGCGCCTGAACTTCTATTCGCACAGTGGTGAATTTAAGTAAAGCTTCTGCTGCCGTATCCAACACTACTTTAGAGTTTTCCTCTAAATCAGCTGAACCTGGCTTAAAATTAATGCCTTCAATTTTTGCTTCAAAAATTGCACAACCAACTTTATTTACGCTAGCACCTTTGATGGTGTTTGGACATTGATCAAGCTCATTTAAAACACCATCACCATCCTTATCCTTATTACACCCTATTGCATCAACTTTGCTACCGGGTGCTGATGATGGGCATTGATCTTTACTATCAACAACGCCATCTTTGTCAGAATCTAACTCACAACCCTTGTTATCAACTGATGACTGCGTTGGCGTTTTTGGGCATTTATCTTGATTATCAAACACGCCATCGCCGTCTGTATCTTTATACGCTATCGCTTTACGCGGTGATTTTTTATCCTCTTTCCCAAAGCGATATAGCAGACCAACTGTCAGCAACGCGGCATCTTCGTCGAAACTCTCTAAATCAACTCGGGCAGCCAAACCATTTTTCCAGCCATATTCAACACCTAAACCAAGCGCCAACTGTACCGAATTTTCTTTTACGAAAGGCACGTTCGTTGCCGAGTTATTAATCGTTGCCAAACCCGCTTTAATATACGATGCCCAACCTTCATGATCGTTTTTATCTTGATCATAAAAATAATATAAAGCATCTAATGAGAAGAGTTGATAATCTATTTCACCCGTTGGGCTTAATGTTGTGGTGCCCAAGTCTGCCATGCTTAACTCAGCACTAAATGATTCGCTCAGATCAATACCTAGATAAAGCTTGTAACCAGAATCTCTATCGTCATCAACTGAAAAAGTGGTTCCACTGGTTTCAGGTGCCATTAATGACTGACCGATACCTGCACCAATATAAATCCGCCGCAAGAATTCGTCATCATCAGCGCTATTTCCTTCAGTCTCTGCATTTGATGATAGCGGCATTGCTGCTAATACCAAAAGCAATACCGCTTTAGGTCGACAACGAGCTAAGATAAGAAGCGATAGAAACATAAGTAATAACCAGAAATTTAGCTGACCAATACCATCAACACCAGTTCGCACATCACCACCTCCAGCGACAACATCATTAGTATTTTCATCGCTGACACTATCATCATTAATATCCAGATAATCAAAAATACCATCATTGTCAGCGTCGGCTAGCAATAACACTTCAAGTGCGGCGGTGTCATCAAAACCATCACCGTTAGTATCGATAAAATTATCCACTAATCCATTGCTATCAGTATCGTCACTACCCGCTTCAATTAAATCAAACGCACCATCACCGTCTGAATCCAGATCCAAATAATTAGGCGTACCATCATTATCACTGTCGATAACAGGCAAACCACTGCCGCTAACTAAACCGTTCACATTCACAGACGGCACTCCGCTACCAGAAACACCATCACCATCCGCATCGTTACCACCATTTTCGACCACATCAGGAATGATGTCGTTATCGCTATCCAGGTCACGAAAATCGGCGACACCATCAAAGTCGGTATCAATAACCGTGCCACCGTTATAATTAACGCTGCCACTATCAGCCGTTGTTTCAACAATATCTGCCAGACCGTTACTGCCGATATTATTGCTGTTATCAATGCGACCATCATTATCAGTATCCAGTGTTGCGGGGTTTGAGACACCTGATTCGGTCAAGTCAAACAGGCCGTCGTTATCACTGTCCAGGTCACGGCTATCAACAATGCCGTCACCATCCGTATCGGTTACACCATCACCTTCCAGGCTGTCAGGAATGCCATCGTTATCATCGTCGATATCAAGGCTATCAACAACGCCATCATTATCAGTGTCGTCATTATCCTGAAAGTCTGCAATACCATCACCATCGCCATCCGGTAGAGGAAGGCTGGTTGCTGCAATCGCGTCATCAAAACCATCGCCGTCGCTATCGGTAAAGCCATCGACTAACCCATCGTCATTGTTGTCAGAGCCTCCGGCTTCAACAAGGTCTAAAATACCATCGCTGTCTGAATCCAAATCTTGCGGATCAATGCTGCCATCGTTATCAGTATCGGCAGGGTTCAAGATAGTATTGTTCGCAATACCTTGAGTATTAACCGTGGGTTCGCCAGTACCAACAACGCCGTCGCCGTCGCCATCTATACCGCCTGCTTCGACGACATCGGGCACACCGTCGTTATCACTGTCTAAATCCAATTGGTTTAAAACACCGTCCGAATCGGTATCAAGCGGAATCAGTACGCCACCAACATAAACACCGTTGACATTAACCAGCTGAGGCGCAGGACCAATCAAACCATCACCGTTCGAATCATCACCACCTGATTCTGTGACATCCATAACACCATCATTGTCGCTGTCTAAATCCAGGCTATCAACAACACCGTCACCATCACTGTCTGGCGTGGCTAAAGGTGTGCTTGCGGTGCCGTCATCAAAACCATCACCGTCGATATCGGCAAAGCCATCAACTTGACCATTGCTGTCACTATCAGTGCCGCCAGCTTCGAGTAAGTCGTAGAGGCCATCACCATCACTGTCCAGGTCACGGAAATTCGCGACGCCGTCACCATCAGTATCTAACAGCACACCACCGTTATAATTGGTCACGCCACTATCGACACCTGTCTCTAACGTATCAGCCAGACCATTACTACCAACGGCATTACTCAGATCGACACGACCATCGTTATTTGAGTCCAGAGCGGTAACTGTCGGAATGCCTGATTCATTCAAATCAAATAATCCGTCATTATCGCTATCTAAATCCAGGCTATCGGCAATACCATCACCATCGCTATCGACTGAACCACTGCCTTCTAGTCCATCAGGAATGCCGTCGTTATCATCATCAAGATCGACCGTATCCATTACGCCGTCGCCATCAGTATCTGTATTATCGAGATAATCAGGTGTACCGTCGTTATTGCTGTCGGTAACGGGTAGCGGTGATGCGGCTAAGCCGTCATCATAACCATCATTATTTAGATCGGTAAAACCATCAACCAAACCATTGCTGTCTACGTCATTTCCACCTGCTTCAACAAGGTCAGAAATTCCATCGCCATCACTGTCTAAATCAAGACTATCGACGAGACTATCGTTATCGGTATCAACAAGGCCGTTGCCTTCCAAACTATCGGGAATACCATCATTATCATCATCTAAATCAACGCTATCTAATTGACCGTCATTATCTAAATCAGCTAAAACTGTAATGCTGAATGCGGTAAGTGTATCCACGGAAGAACCATCACTCACGCTGATAATAATGTTGCTGTACAAGCCGACGTCGTTATAACCCGGCGTACCTGTTAGTGCGCCGTTAACGGTGCTGAAGCTTGCCCACGCAGGTTTGTTAGTGATGCTGTAATTCAGTGTGGCATTTTCAGGGTCAAATCCTGTTGGCACAAAAGAATACGCAATATCATTGTTAACACTGCTAGCTGGCGCACCATTGATAGTTGGCGCCTCATTCACATCCAGTAATGAAACCGTAATCGTGCGCACATCGGTTCCCGAAGTACTACCTGTAACGGTCACCTCAGCTATATAAACATTGTCGTTGTTTGCGTCAGTAGGCGTTTCAAAATCAGGTGCAGCAATAAACGCCAACGAACCCGAAACAGGGTTAACCGTAAACAAACTGTTATCTACTGCACTGCCAGTAATGGCGTAGCTTGGTGTACCAACCACGTTACTCGCACTCAAAATAGTCACACCAATACGGTTTTCTACCAGGCTGATAAAGTCTGCTGATGCACCGGTAAAACTTATAGCCGCCGCATTCGGCCCATCGCTGGTCACTCCATCTGACACTGTCACGGAATAAACCGGTGGCGTGCCAGAGTTATTGTGTACAAATTGTACTTGTCCTTGATCAATCTGCTCCTGAGTGAAACTAGTGATAGCAACACCCGGTGCTGTAACAAGTTCGAACTGCCCCTGCGCTACACCTGATACCGTGATGGTAAGATCAGCAGCAACGCTGTCGGCATCCACGTAAGTCAGGTTTTCAGTTGATAAAATAACAGTACTTCCATTTTGCAAAGCAAGGTTATTGTTAACCTCTACTGGGCCACCGCCTGCTGGCTTATCCGGGTGGTCCTGAACATCAACAAACACAGAATAGTTACGATTTAGTCCGTCTTCGTCCTGTACAAAAAGTGATAGACTTCTCTGGCCATTGCTGCGAAGTAAAAATGTATCTTCGTAAGTTAAGCTGCGAACTAAAGCCTGCACGGCGGCCAGCGACACGTTAGCAAAATCCACTCTTAAAGCTCGACCGACACCATCTTCAAAAGCATCGATATCACCAATTTTGACGCCTTCGTAAAACAGTTCTAATGCTGTACGGCGAATTTCACCAACGCCATCACCGACAGATGCGACACCCAGTATTTCGAACTGACCATCGGTAAAGGTGACATTAAAACGAAGGAAACCATTATTTAAATGATTAACCGGTGTGCCGCCAGCATCTTGGTCACTCACTAAGGCATCTACACCTAAGTCAACAATTTGTGACACAGTTGAAGAATATATTGTTGTGTCACCTTCAATGTTAAGAATTTCTGGTGAGCGAGGATCCGGCACAATAAAATTCAAAATCAAATAACTTTTAGTAGCATTACCTGTGGTATCGAGTACTTCAAAAGTAATCGGATAAACACCTGGGTTTAATCCTGCGCCAATTGCACCTGGAGCAAACACAAAGTTACCTTCACTCGGTTCAGTTAACGCTCCTTGAACATCACCTAAACTACTAACATCAACGGCAGCACCTGTAATCGTAAAAGTAAAAGCATTACCTTTTTCAACAATAACATTTCGGCTTTCAGGCAGGTTTACATCAGGCACAAACGCGACTGATGGCTTGTTGATTAAATTGAGTAGAAAATCAATATGGCTTTTTGATATAGCGTTACCGTTAACATCAACATCTTCAACAACAATACCCGCGCTATAAAGCCCAGGGGTTAGCGTGCCTGAATTTGTCCAGGTCACTTTCCCCGTGTTTGAGTTAATCGCAAAACCGGTTGGGTTAACCTGTGAACCACCACCTAATTCATCCAGGTTTGCCAGGCGGAAACGTACTTTGTCAGCATTTGGATCGGTTGCGCCAACATCAAATGAGAAACTATTCAGTACCGTTACTCCATCTGACTCCAGCATGGGCACTTCATATAAAATTGGTAGATCAATCTTGGGGGCGAGGTTGCCATCTTTCAGGCTGACTTGTGTTTGAATTTTCCAGTTGCCATTTGCATTATTTTGCAGGGTACTAATTCGGCAACAACTATCATAAAAAATATCGTAAATTTGTGTTGGGCTAAGGTTCTTTGCCGTAAAAACAACTTCCTCTAGAACATAATCACTTAGAGTAGTAGTGGTAACAGAGCCAGCAGTTAATGTTAAAAACGGAGAAGATGAAAGACTATTTGGGGTACACGTCCTGGTGAGTGCACATGCCGTTTTAACCGTGATCTGCACATCATTAACCAGACCATCACCATCCAGCGCTACCGATTGCCACGTAATAGAGCCGCCACGAAAGTGACTGGCACTGGCAGTAAAGGAAGCACCCAACATCAACAAAAAAACAAATCTAGCTATAAACATCTCAATTAACCTCAAACATCTTTTGTAATTAAATTCAAATAATAATGTAGACTCAGTACAGTCTCAAAACAGTCTGATTTATATAATCTTCCTTAAGAAACGCGGATGAAATTAAAAAATCTTCTGATTTAGTAGTATTATGTTGCGCAGCTAATCCGCCATGCCACACAAACTAGTCTTCAATATTAAATTCCGTGTAATGCTCTATCGGGCGCATGGAAATAAACTTAAATAAAAAAATGCGAACAAGTCTCATACTAAAAAACATGAATCTGTTGTTTGTTGATGACAACAAGCATATTAGCGCTGAAATCTACACACTTTTCTCCGCCATATTTAAATCAATCATGCTTGCGCACAGTGTGGCAAAAGCAAAAAATATTTACCAGGGAAAAAGTACCGACATCATCATTACTGATATAAAAATGCCAGGTCAGGACGGCTTAAGCTTCGTTGAAGATATCCGCTCAACAAACGCCTCAGTTCCCATCACTATTTTAAGTGCGCACACTGACAAACAATATTTGTTACGTGCCGCCAACCTGCAAATTGACGGCTACATCACTAAACCTTTAAATTTCAAAAAACTTTAGGACACACTGACTCGTACCGTATCGCGACAAGAACACCTCATCAGTGAAATAAATATTTCAAACGAAATTGCCTACCACCCTTTAATAAAATCACTAAAAGTCGACGACATAGAAATTAGCCTAGGAAACAAAGAATGTTTATTGCTTGAATTACTTTTGCATAAAAAGCACAGAGTTGTTAGCAAACAGGAAATTAACGACACCGTCTGGCCCGATGAATTCATGAGCGAATCTGCATTAAAAAATTTATTAGGTGAACTTATGTATGAAAATTCGAAACACATCCACATTACAATCACAGACAATGCTGGCGGCATCAAGGCCATACCCATAGCCGAAATTTTCAAACTTGGTTTTAGTAACAAAAAAGTAATGGATTCAGGTGTTGGTCTTTACATAGCAAAACAGCTAATTGAAAAAAAAATTTGTGGAAGCATCCATGCAGAAAACACGGACGTTGGTGCAGCCTTTAGAATATCTATTCCGTTGCTTTACAAATAAAGCTTTAGGAAACTAAAGCAGTTTCGATGCCGAAAACCTTCTAGAAGAAGGTAGCGCATTTACCTCAGCGACTGACGCACTAAGAATAGTATCTGCTTTCATAGGCCCAAGTTCATCACACAAAACTAAATACATAACATGGACAACATTTTTCATATTAATTAATGACATTTTATCAAACGCACTAACATCATCATTATGTTTCATCCAATTTAGTACATCGTTTTGTATGTTTTCTGGAACATCCGAGCTTTCAATAAAATGACTAAAAGAACCAAATAAATCAGAAAAGCCCTTTCCGTTATTATTTGCTTTGCTCATCAATGTTTTCATGACATTTACAAAAGTCGTTAATTCAGCTGAATGAGTTTTAGGCTCCGTCTCCGATTTATCCGTTTGCTGAGTATTTTTCCCCATAAAGAGACGGTTATAGACGGCACCCTTAAATTTCTTTTTTTCAGCATCCACCAACCCATGTTTAGCACTAAAACTATTAACAAAACCTAACACCGAAAATGACGCTGACCCTTTAAGCTCATCCAGCCATTCATCATATGCAAGTTCCGCTTTTTCAGGCGTCAATACTTCTTTTATTGCTAACAAAACGACTTCTTGTAAGCGTTTTTTAGTAAGCGTTTCCTTTGCCATTTAGCTATACTTCTCCTGAGTGGGTCAAATTTTTCTGAAATTCTGGGTAACCTAGTTCTGCATGTTCGGTGTAATCAAGACCATGTTGCTCATGAAGCGATGGTGCACGAATGCCAATCATCATGTCGATTGCTTTATAAACAATAAAACCAACACCAAAAGCCCATACAAATGCAGCAACTACGCCAAAAAACTGTACAGCAATACGAGACATATTAAATAAATCACCTTGATAAAAAATACCTGCGGCTAATGTTCCCCAAGCACCACTCGCGCCGTGCACGCCAACAGCGCCGACAACATCATCAATTCCCATCCGCAATAACAAGTTATTAAATAAAATCACCACAACACCAGCAATCAATCCAGTAAGTAATGCAAAACCAGGTGACATAGTTGCAGCGCCTGCAGTAATAGCAACCAAACCAGCCAGGCTTCCGTTTACTGCTTGAGAAATTAATATCGGCTTTCGACTAATAGCCATTATGGCAATCACAGCAACCACGCCAGCAGCAGCAGCAAGCTGTGTATTAATTAAAATAAGACCAAGACTTTGTTCTGAACTAGTAATACTTGCACCGTTAAAACCAAACCAGCCAAACCATAAAATAAATCCGCCCAACGCAACCATTGTCAGATTATGTCCGGGGATATCGCGAACTGAATTATTAGAACCAAATCGACCTAATCTTGGCTTCAGCACAATAACTGCCGCCAGCGCACACCAACCACCTATGGAATGCACAACGGTTGACCCTGCAAAGTCTATAAAGCCAAGACCGTTTAACCATCCAAAACCAGTGGTTTCATTTCCACCCCATGCCCATGAGCCAAAAATTGGGTAAATTAATCCAGTAACAAAAACAGAGGTGAAGATATAAGCCCAAAAGCGCATGCGCTCTGCCACGGCACCACTAATAATTGTCGCCGCAGTGGCAGCAAACATCATTTGATACAGCAAGCCAAGTAAATCGCTGTTTGATTCTAGATCCGGCATGAATTCACTCATACCAATCAAACCTGTTGTGTTCGTGCCAAACATAAGGGCGTAACCAAATGCCCAGTAAATAATCATACCAAATGCCATGTCTGTATAATTTTTCATAATGACATTAACAGCATTTTTAGACCGGACAAAGCCACTTTCTAATAAGGCAAAACCTGCCTGCATAAAAAACACAAGTGCTGCACCAACAACCAGTAGCAAAGCCTGTGCGTCAATAATAATGTTTGAGCCAGCATCATTAGACGCTTCAGCTAGCGCTGGAAATGCTAGTAAAAACATAAAGGATAAACTGAATTTAGTTATTTTTTTCAAGTGCATACTCATTTTATTTTTATTATTTATGTTGAGACTCAGTATAGCAGCGGATATTATTTTTACTGAGAGCCAACAAGCACATACATCATTCAAGCGCTTCCCAACGTACATAACGATGCGCTAATTCTTTTTGAGATTTTTCTAGCTGCGCCTGCACTTTGATTATTTCCTGCTTGTAAAACTCATCATCTGCCATGAGATTTTGCAAACGCTCAACTTCATTTTCAAAAGTTTCAATTTTTTCGGGCAATACACCTAACTCTCGTTGATCTTTGTAACTTGATTTTTTAGATGGTTCGATGTGCAAAACCCAGATAAACCAAACCATATGGACAGGGAATTTTTCCCTTTATTATATGGCAATGTTTAAGATAATTAAAGGCATTACCCAAATTCATAAATAAAAAACATGATAAAAATCAATAGTTTAATTTCATTCAATACTATCAGAACTTCTGCAAATATCCCTATTAGAATTATGCTCGAGATTGAATAACACGTTGACCACACCATTCAATTAATTATAATCGAGCCGGACATTACCAATGCAAAAAAATTTAAACTTAATATAAGGAAAGGTGAAAACATGAAAAAAATATCTGTATATTTTATTAGTATTTCAGTGTTATTAATGGCGGGTTCGGTTACAGCTGATAATGTAAAAAGAAACACTTCGCCCAAGATAGTTGGCTATACATCGAATACTTATTTACGACAGGATGTGATTTTGATGAACCAGGACTGCTATAAAACATTTGGGTTTGGTGCGAGAGTTGCGAACACAAAAGATTTAATCAACACCATTAAGCAAGGGCTTTTTAAAACTCCGACAGCATCGCAAGTGCGTATTTTAATTGAATCACCAATTGCTATTGGTCCCACCGGTCCTGCAAGGTTATTGCATGACATTAACACGGGTTATTTTATAGAAGGTGATGGCACAAATGAATTAAGTTTTACACCTAGTGGCTCTATGGCGAGTTCACCTAATTCACTTAAAGTTGTAGCCTGCGCAAAATAATTGGCATTCACAATGCCTGACTGATAGCGATAATAGAATAGCTATCAGTCAGGTTATCGTCAGGCTATGAGTCATAACACTGGATTTAATTTATCGAATCAATCATACAGACATCCGAAAAATGATATGGCTTTCGATGTGATTTTCGATGTGATTTTTTAGAACCCAACTATTTTTTCATCCATTAAAATTTTCCTGTATCTTCATTATTACTGAAACCTTTAAACTTCATCAGCAACATATAAATGCTGTCATACTCTTCATCCTCTGCCGAAACCAACTTTGACCCACCTGTGTAGCGCTTACGCAAATTTTCCAGTGCTTTCTGCCCATCATCAGACAGCAATGCAACACGAATACTATCACCCAAATCTTCAGATATTTTTTTACTCACAGTGAACGCCTGGTTTGGATACGGTAGATGCGTATGCAATACTCGCGTATAGACCTCAGCTTTATCGTACATCTTATGATTTTTTTTCGGCAATATACCCGCAACACAATCACCATTTTTAACCGAGTTGTATACATTATCCCAGCCCTTTACTCGCACATGAGCGGGCTGTTTATCTACATCTTTAAAATGGTTAAATAGATTTAACATGCCAAAATTAGGCGATCCGGGCGCGCAGATTTTTTTTCCTTCCAGATCTTCCAGCTTACTCACCGACGTATTATCACTGCGGACAATTACTCTCCACTGCAACAAATGAGGGATTTTAATGAGTGCTCGATGACCAATGTTTTTAATACGCCAATCTACAAAATGTGGGCCATCAAAAACAAGGTCATATTTTTCGTTGTGCATACCCTTTACATATTCTTTCCATGTATTCTGTTGACGATACTCAAAACGGTAACCCGTTGATGCTGTCAGGAATACAGCGATAGACGTATAAACTTTATGTCCCATTTTAGCTGTTTCTCTGGGAGGAGCCGTAAAAACATATGCTCCAAAAACAATTTGAGGTACAAATATAGATAGAAAAACAAAAATTGTTCTTATGTGAGATATTTTCATATTACCAAGCCTCTTAATAACTTTATGCATAGCACAACATCGCCTATCAACTCATTTGTCCAACTAAACCTACCGGGTAAATGCTAAAAAACCAATTGGCGCGCTGCTATAACACTAAAGATAAAATAATGCGCTTGTTTTTTCTATAGGTTTTTTTCCTGTATTAACGCAATGAGACATTTCAACGGGCAAACAAACCTCATTTCTAAAATATTTCTCCAAAACGCTTACCATCTACCCAGTTGTAAACAGAGGTATTTCAGAAGTATTTTTAGCTTATCACTCACATGCCTTAGAAATGTTCTATAAAGTGACCAGCAGGCTTTCTGAGTAGTTCGGGATTTTTTCCTGTAGCCAATTCGCAAAATTACACATATATATTATATCAATCCTGAATCAAGTCATAAAAACTACCAACAATAATAAAGTTGTCAGTCAGATTTGTTTTAAATTTAAAAACATTAAAATTATGGATACAACGCAGCAATTTAAAATATACCCCATTGGTATAACCGATGACGACAAGAAAAAACTCAAACGGGCACTGAGAATTTCATCAGGATCAATCAGAAATTATACACTGACTGATACTGAAGGGTCTCGGTCTGAGACTCTATTCCTTGTAAATTCAGACAGTGATAAAGCCATTGCTTACTGGTGTAAACGCTACTTAAATTCTGACAAAACACCTGATGTTGCCACTGCTTTTATTGGTCGACGAAAAGTCAAAGGCAAGCAGATCTATAATCTGGACTTACCAATTAAAGCCACTCAGATACTCAGCACCCTTGATACAATGACGGCAAAGGAATTGAATTTTATTCCAGAACTCACTATTGGTGCAAACTCAGACAAATCCAATTTATCAAATGGCTTTCTCGAAAAAATTGCTAAGCATAGCGCCTTGGAATCCTCTGCCCTGAAACCATCACTATACAATGCACTGGTTGTTGATGACAATGCTACCGTTAGAAAACAACTGGAAATTGAATTAAACCTGTTAAACGTTAAGGTGGAACTTGCAGAAAATGGTGACCAGGCAATCAACCTGTGCCGCTCAAATCAATACGACATAATCTATCTGGACGTGGTGATGCCCGGCATGGACGGGTACAAGGTCTGCAAACACTTAAAAAAATTCAACCTTTCCAAAAGTGCACCTATCGTTATGCTTACAGGGAAATCTTCGCCTTTTGATAAAGCGCGTGGTTCATTATCTGGCTGTAGCAGTTACCTGACCAAGCCATTAGAACGTAAAAAATTTCAAAAAATCACTCAGAAGTATCTGAAGTTATAAATATTAAATGTGAATTTAGTGAAAAACGAGGAAATAAAGTATGTCAATAAATAAAGTATTAGTAGTAGATGACTCTCCAATGGATCTTGCAAATATCAGAAACATTGTCTCAGATGCTGGATATTCTGTTCTAACGGCTACAACAGGCATAGAGGCAATACAGATGGCCAAGAGTGAAAAACCAGACTTAATTTTTATGGACATCGTTATGGAAGGCGCTGATGGCTATGATGCCTGCCGTGAAATATCAAAAAATGGCGGCATACACAGCATACCTATTGTATTTGTAAGCAGTAAAAACCAGAAAGCAGATAGAGTATGGGCTGAACTTCAGGGCGGAAAAGCATTTATAACCAAGCCATTTACGCCTGAGCAAATACTTGACCAGATAACAGCACTTAACTAGTAATAAAATTAAAACAAGCCTTAAGACTTAAATAAACATGACGACTTCAAGCACACAATCACTCAATACAACAACCCAGGCACACCTGGTTAATCAGCACGAGCATACCTCATCAGAGGATGGCACAGCATGCTGTTCAGAATCACTTTATTTAAATAGATCATTGAAGTTAAAGCATAACAACCTGAAACATAACAATCTGGAACATAGCAAACTGGCAGGCCGGGACGAATGAATGATTCCAACGAGAACTGGTTAAACCCCGAAGAAGCTTTAAGTCGATTTGCAGAACCCCAGCCAGGTGCGAACAGTAGCGAGTTATCATCCACAGGCACAACTAACCAGTACAGCTTTACAGTTGGGCATATCGGTTTTTTAATTGCTCTGGGCACATTCAGTGAAATTGTAAAAGATATGATCATCTACCCTATACCCAATACAAAAGACTGGATGAAAGGCCTGGTAAACTTGCGTGGAAATCTGGTACCTGTTTACAATTTGGCCTTGTTGCTTGGAAACTCTCCACAACAATCCGACAACATCCATCTGCTTGTCCTGGGCAAAGATAGTATGGCCGTAGGCATACTGATTGATAGCATGCCAGAACCTCGTGATACAGGTAGCTGGAATACCATTTCCGAAATTCCAGGGCACCTTACCAGCCTAAAAAATTATGCAAGTAAAATTTACTCTGTGGACAAGAAAATATGGTTAGAGTTTAATCATAATGATTACTTTAAATCGATAAAAGAACAGATTGTGCTATAAAACTAAAAACAGGCATTGACATTGAAATACCCAAAGAAAATCGCCCTAAGGTGGATTAACTTATACACTAACCTAGGTTATCGATATATCAGGCTATCACTGATCAAATCAGATGATTATATTAAAACAGGTGTTCAAAGCACCACAATACGCTTTGATTTACCAACCGGAGTAGCAGCATGAAACCAAATAAGCAAGATAGAACTTTAATAAACTTTAATCCCCTTGGTAATATTAAAGTCACACACAAGCTCACAGGTATTTTAATTGTCCTATTACTCGGCTTTTTGGTTATTGGCTTTGCCTACCAGCAAGTTTTGCAAGCTGAACATGAAGCACTGGAAACATCAAAAAAAATGATTCAGTTTGAAAACGGTATTCAGGAAATACAGGTTGACCTTCTTAACGCTCGGCGCAACGAAATTGAATTCTACCTTAAAAAATACCCTATTCTCCTTGGAAAGTTTGACACTCACATTATTGTAGCCAGTCAGAACCTGAAAATTCTAACTAATCTTGTCAGTGATGAGACAAAACTCAGCATTGTTACCGAACTAGGTGATGCGTTTGAAGTATATCGAGAGCAATTCATCAAAGCAGCTGGGGTCCAAGTTGAAATCGGTCTTGATAAAAATACCGGTCTATTATCAGATCTGACTGAAACTGGTGAGCAGATAACAACAATACTTAATAAAATTGATTCCCTCGCTCTGAATTATTCATTTCTTAAAATACAGCAAAATTTCAATGAGTTCTTACGTACAGAAGATAAAAAATATAGCAACCAGGTAACTACTGAAATAAAAACTTTTAAAAATATTTTAAAAACTTCAAAATTATCACCCGATAAAAATCTCAGTCTTTCTAAATTAGTATCAATCTTCAATAAAACATTTATAACAACATCTGACATGGTTACACTGCTCACCAAACAGAAAAAAGATGTAAAAACTGCGGTTAAAAATATTCAACCACTATTTAAAAAAATGATCGATGTCAGTACAGAAATTATCTCAACTAGCCGCACAGTAGCCACAGAAAAAAGTACCAATATCACTGTTTTCTTTATCTCCACATTGCTAATTATTGCGTTAATCATATCTATAAGCCTGTTTTTCTTCGCCAGAAGTATCATCAAACCCATGAAAGCGCTGCAGAAAACAGTCGTTGAAGTTAATGAAGGTGACATGAATGTTCGTTCTAATCTAGACCGAGGCGATGAGATAGGTGAATTATCAAATGCATTTGATAAGCTCCTGGATGAAAAATTTGCTTCCCTAGCGCTAACAGAAAAAGAAAATGAAAAGTTAAACAATTCTGTTATTGACTTGATTCGAGCAGTAAGTACGCTCGCGCAAGAAAAAGACTTCTCAATGAAAATCCCTGTATCCGAAGATATTACCGGCACCATTAGCGACTCGCTCAACTTATTGTCAGCGGAAACCGCAAAAGTAATGCAACAAGTTCAGAGCACCGCATCACAGGTTGCTAATGTTTCTGCCGCTGTAAAAAAACAATCTGATTCAATAATGTTGGTTGCTCATGCCGAACGCAAAGAAGTCGAGAGCACGGCTCAATTATTAAAAAATTCTGTAACCGCTGTTAACATCATCGCACGCGATGCAAAAGACGCTAATGAAAAAGCTGGAGCCACAATCAAAAACACGCAGCATGCGATGGATGCTGTACTTTCCTCGGCTGAAGGCATTAACTCTATCAGAAATACCATTGGTGAAACTGAAAAACGAATCAAGCGTCTTGGTGAGCGTTCTCAAGAAATATCTGGAATTGTTAATCTAATTAATAGCATTGCTGAACGAACACATATTTTGGCTTTAAACGCCAGTATGCATGCAGCCTCAGCTGGCGAAGCCGGTCGAGGTTTTGCCGTTGTTGCTGAAGAAGTGCAGCGACTAGCGGAAAAAGCACGTGAAGCAACATCTGAAATATCAATAGTGGTAAGCAATATTCGCACTGAAACATCTGACACCGTTAACATAATGAATACTGTAATCAGTCAGGTAGCAGAAGGTACACTCCTCACCAATCAGGCCTGCGAAAGTATGAAGCAAACTCAACAAACAACCAGTAATCTTGTAAGATCTGTTCAAACAATTACAAAAAGCTCTGAGCAACAGGTTTCTATCAGTAAGCAGCTACTTGATAGAGCCCGAGTTATTACAGAAAGTACTGAAAAAACAAGGCGTGAACTTTTAGAGCAAAGTAAGGGTACCGACAAACTGGTTCGCTATTCAGAAAATCTTGTAACTATTTCTGGCATATTTAAACTACCAGAACAGAACGATTTAACAAGCCAGCCACAACAGTTTAATAAAAAAGCTGTTTAAATAATTACAAAAAGCTGAAATGCCAAATCATGATAATGAGCCATCCAGGGACGGCAGCAATGAAATTTCAGCCTTGTCAAATACAGCTGCCCACCTTCTTAGATGTTCACCAACTGACACAAAGAACAATACAGCAACACACCTGAATCAATACATCAAGCAATTGCAGACGGCATGTGAATGTCTCAGCCCATCGGCTCATGAAAGCTTAGCCTGTTTTTTTGCTATTATTGAAGAGGGTCTTGGGCTACTCATTGATGAAAAAAGAGCCTTAACGAAAGATGAATCCTCATTCTTGCAAAAAATACCTGATATATTATCTGAGTACGTACTCATTCCCGGAAGCAGAATTCCTGATGCCAAATTTCTCAAACACCTCAAAAACAAATACTGGATCAGACCAATATCCATAGACGAAGAGAAAGTATTATTGGAATTACTGACAACCTCCTCTCCCGTAACAAGCGCGCCTGACGAAACGCCAAAAACGACATCAGAAACGACATCAGAACACCTTTCTAAACTCATCATAGAACCTAACCAAGCCTTAGATACAGCTATATTTGAAGATATAAGTATAGATGCCGAGCCTACTCTGGACTTAGACAGTTTTAGTAAGGATATTGATTTTGAGCCAGATACTGCAAACACCTCTAAAAATAAAGAAGATATTATTGGGAGCATGTCTCCAGGAGACGGTAACGCGCATAGGGAAACCACCTTTGAAAAAAATGACACTCGCTCAGATATAAAGCCTGATCAACAGATCAACACACTAACCATTACTGAACAACAGCAAGAACTAATAACGCTAATCTGTGATGAACTCGATGAGGTCATAGAAGATGATATACACAACAAAATACCTGTCGATATAGATATAACAGAGTTAAATGCTCATCTAATTAATATTGCAGAACTAATTGAGCGTATCAGTAATGCCATTGACATGATTGGACTTGAAGGACTTGGCAATAGCTGCAGACTTATTTCTACCAACGTGCACTTATTGGCCATTGAAAAAGTCAACCTAGAAGATGCGCATAAATCTCTTATTGAAAAGTGGCCAACGCTCATTCGCTTGTACTTAAAAGATATTTCAAACACCACCCATTTTTCTGATAATGCCACTTTTAGTATCATAAAATATCTCGCTGATAACCTATGGCCAGATCCTCTCACTGGCAATGAAAAATTAAAACTACAGTCACTTTTAACCTCTCCACAATTAAAAGAAGAAAAAAGCATCCGTCAGAACACTGCCCGTACAGAGGATATATCTCTGGAACTACCGGATGATGTAAATAACGAACTACTGGATGCATTACTACTTGACCTGCCAGTACAAACCGAAGAGTTTTCAAATGCACTGCAAAATATGCATACCAAGAACGATATTAAATACCTTGATGTCGCACAAAGGGTTGCGCACACACTCAAAGGTGCCAGCAATGTTGTAGGTGTAAAAGGAATTGCGAACCTAACTCACCACCTTGAAGACATCCTTGAAATTCAATCAAAAGCAAAAAAACTACCTTCCACAGAGCTGCATAACATTCTCAGTGATGCCGCAGACTGCTTGGAGACCATGTCTGAGGCATTATTAGGAATTGACACTCCCCCAGACAACAGCCAGGAAATATTTCAAGACATCTTAGACTGGGCAAACAAACTTGACACCGAAGGGGCAACACAAAAACAATCACCCAACAAAAGCAGAGCACAAACTTCACCGTTGCTTGCCTTTAAGACTGATACACCTGACATACCATCCGATCAAGCTGCTAACCATATTTCCTCTGTTCATTCGCTAGCAGCAACACTCAGAGTCCCTGTTACGCTCGCAGATGAACTTCTCAGGTTAAGTGGTGAAAATTTAATTTCAACATCTCAGGTTCATGAGCACATAAAAACAATTAAAGCCCGATACAATGGTTTAAAAACGCACAATTTATCTCTACAAAAACTATCTTTTAACCTTGAGCATGTCATCGATATTCAGGGGGTTTTGAACAATCACCAAATAGCAGTAGACAAAAAATTTGACCCCCTTGAACTTGATGAATTTCATGAACTGCACGAAATGAGTAGACAACTAATTGAAATAGCTGCTGATGCCTTCGAAATAACGCAGTTACTAGAAAAAGACATCGACCAACTGCAAGGTTTGGTTCTTTCTCAGAATAAACTACAAAAAGAAAGTCAGAGCCTTGTCCTAAGAACACGCATGGTGCCAACAAAAAGCATTATCTCCAGACTTAAACGCGGAGTAAAACAAACTTGCAGGCAAACAAATAAATGGGTGGAACTTGAAGTGCAGCATAATAATACACAAATGGACAGTGAAGTACTTCATCAAATGATTGAACCACTCATGCATATTCTCAGAAATGCAATTGACCATGGTATCGAGCCAGCTGATCAGCGTACTGATCAAGGCAAAAACCCAACAGGATTAATCAAGCTAACTTTTACCAGTGAGGGTGATCGGATAAAAATTGAAATAAAAGATGATGGGAAAGGCCTCGACACAAAAAAAATTAAGGACAAAGCTATTAAGCTGGGTATAATTAATCAGCAAGACGAAGTAGATCTTGCCAGTCTTCATATGCTTATATTAAGCTCCGGTTTCACAACGCAAAGTGAGGTGAGTCATATTTCCGGACGAGGCATTGGTCTTGATGTTGTAAATAGTCAGATTCGAGAACTTAAAGGCAGCCTGGAAATAAATTCTACTTACAGGAAAGGGTGCACCTTTACACTTATGCTTCCTGTGTCATCATTCTCTACCCAATCCCTGCTAATACGTGTGCGAAGAAGTACGCATACATTCTCCAATCGTGGTATAGAAGAAATTTTATACCCTGGTCACAGTATCATTAAAAATCTGAAACATAAAACATCTTTCAATTTCAAGGATAAAACATACAATATTTGTTTACTCGAAGATTTACTTAATCTGCCTGAAGACCGACGAGACATAGAACGCGAAACTCGCCCGATTATACTGGTAAAAGATGACATGGGTGGCAACATGGCTATACTGGTTCAGGAAGTGCTTGATAGCCAGAATGTGGTGGTGAAATCAATGGGACCTTTTATCCCTAAAATCCCCGGTATTATTGGTGCAACCGTGTTGGGTGATGGGAGCATCTCACCCGTTATTGATATTCCTGAATTACTGCAATCTGCAAGCGTAATACCAACGCAGTTTAAATATCCCGCTGCGTCAACACCGAAACTGACGAGCGCAGAGCAACAAACCTCGTACATTCTTGTTGTGGATGACTCATTGAGCGCAAGAAAATCCCTTGCCCAGTTCGTGCAGGATCTCGGCTTTGAAGTGCGTACTGCCCGCGATGGAATGGAAGCGGTATCTTTGATTGAAGCACATAAACCAGACCTTATCCTCGTAGATATGGAAATGCCAAGAATGAATGGCCTCGAACTAACCAGTCATATCCGAGCAAATGCTGACACACATGATATGCCGGTTATTATGATTACATCGCGATCAACTGAAAAACACAGAGTAACTGCTTATAACCGAGGTGTAAGTCATTATATGGTTAAGCCATTTGAAGAAGATGAGTTAGCTATGCACATTCAGGGCGCATTAAAAAGTGCCTAATAAATTACACAGGAATAAACATTGACGTCAATAACAACCACTCAACAAATTTCGATAGCCAAACAGCTTCGTCTTTGCATTCTATCTTTTAATGGTACAGAAATTTTAATTGCAAAAAATGAAGTTAGTCTTGTTAATGCTGGTTATGTATTTGAGAAAAACAGCCCTGCTGACACACATCTTGGCTATATCTCTGACGCAGAAAAAAAAATTAATCTCTACGGCTTTTCTTCAACACTGGAACTTATAAAATTTTATCCGGTAGAAAAATCTCAATGCATAATTACGCGTCATGCTCGTGGTGAAATTGCCATTCTATGTCAGGATATAAAAGAAATTACTCTCAAAAGCATTCATACTCAACCTGTTCCTGAATGTATGCGCAGTACAAATATGCCCTTAACACACTTATGCCTCTATCAAAATGCCCATAATGAACAGAAAATGGGTATGATAAGTAATGCTGACACCCTGTTTAACTACATACTTAACTATACAGATAAGGTTAAAAAATCATGAATGGTGTACCAGCCTGGGTGCTTGAAGTTAGCCCCACCATTAGCTTGGCAGTTGGACAATTTGAAGTAGCTCACATGGTAGACCAGATGTGTCTGACACCCGTTGTACAGGCACCTGAACATTGCAAATATGTGACCATCTGGAACAACCGAATAGTACCCATATTCAATATCGCACAATGGTTATCCGCTAATAACCACATAGAAAATTTGACTGATAAACAGTCCGACCATTACAGAATTATTGCAATTCTGACATACAAACTTGAAGACGGTAAATTAGCCTATGGCGGCATTCCACTCAGCAAAGCGCCTGTACTGGAAAAAATCAGCAACAATCAGCAATGTGAACTACCCACTGACACAGAAAAATGGAAGAAAATTGCGATCTCATGTTTTAGATCACAAAATGATCAAATTGTTCCCATTCTAGATGTCCAATCACTTTTCAAAAATAGGCAATCACTTTGAAACACTATTCATTTCGAAAGAATTTTACTACAGAGTAGATTTTTCTATCGTAACAAAACAAAAATAACCAAAAAAACGCAGCTTACACGAAATTTATTACTGCGTGACCCCGTACTTTTCAGGCATTTTTAAAGTTTCCGCTCCTCGGTAACTGCTTCTGCGTTACCCTAATACTGTCCATCCATGGGCATATGCTTGCGCCCTTCGGCAATTGCTCCTTGCATTGCTACTAACCATACGTCCTGTACATATTACCTACATCCATATAGGCAACGCCGCTACGGTAGAAAAAATGCTTCGTGCAAAGCTCTCATAATGAAAGTTTTAGACTTTATTGCATACTACCAACTCTTACTGTAAATGAATCTGCTACACTCACAGACAATAACTTTAGAAACAGACTTGAGACTTGACTATGTCAAAGCACCACTTCCTTGTACCCTACAGCTATGATACTCGCACACCTATACATAAACATACATTAGCTGCCTGCCACCACCTCTCTCCTTTGCTGCGTAAACTGAACACACGCAAGTATTCATCGACTCCTCTGCGCATCATTACACCAGATACTTCTCTGGGGCTATCAATATGAATAATAGCCCTGAAATTAAAAAAGTTCTGCTTGTAGATGACCACGCCATAGTGAGAGCAGGTTTTAGGCAATTACTGGAAAAAGACAATAACTTTGACATCCTTGAGGTAGAATCCGCTGAAAAAGCCTGCCAAATATACGGGAAATTTCAGCCTCATGTTGTCATTATGGACCTGGTCATGCCTGGTATGGGAGGGCTCGAAGGTGTACGTCACCTGCATGCTAAAGACGATAAAGCTAAAATTTTGGTTCTTAGCATGAGAGAAGATATGGCGTATGTTAATCGTGCAACGCTAGCGGGAGCCAGTGGCTACTTAACCAAAGGGTGTGTAGCAGAAGAGCTTCGTAAAGCCGTAAACGCGGTTCTAAATGGTCGCACCTATCTAAGTGAAAAAATTTACCGCACTGACGATAATATTTTTACCTCTGACAAACAAAAAATTGAAAACCTGACAGAGAGAGAATTTGAAGTCTTTTGCAAACTTGCAGAGGGTCAGTCTGCAGTCAAAATTTCTTCTGACTTGCATTTGAGCCCTAAAACAATCAGTAACCACCGAACGCGAATTTTAAGCAAGCTCAATGCCACCAGTATCGTTGAAATTACTCGGCTAGCGATTCGAAATGAGCTATTAGATGCTTAAAACCAGACAGTATAATCAGAAACAGTCTACAAATAATGTGGCTTACTTCACCATACCCTACATGCACAACCACAGACCATAGAATAAATACATATATAGACTAAAATTAATCTGACTTAAAATATTAGATTAAAAATGATTCACAAAAAACAGTGGGAACAACACAATGACATTCATAAAAAAAATCAATACTGGGTTCATTATATCTATATTTTTGTACCCTGTAAGTGCACTATCAGATTATCTATTTACCGCCCCTCCAAGAGAAACACCTCAAAAAGGTGAAGAAATATACAAACCCATTGCTGATTATCTAAGCAGTTCAACGGGTGAGAAATTCATCTACAAACACCCTTCTAACTGGACTGAATATAGCCGTGGTATCCAGAAAAACGAATATGACCTTGTCTTTGATGGGCCTCATTTTGTCAGTTGGCGAATAGAGCATACGCAACACAATGTTCTTTCAAAACTACCTCAATTACATATTTGGCGCGTTGTAACTAAAAACAACAACGAAGATATTCGCCGTCTTGATGATCTTGTTGGCAAAAAAATATGTGCTCCTAAATCCCCTAATTTTGGCATGTTAACAATAATGAGTCATTATTCAAATCCTGCCAAAGAACCTGTACATGTAATCACCAAGGGTTGGAAAGATGGCTTTGACTCGGTTGTTCTTGGTAAATGCGTGGCTGCTATCATGCCCAAAACAAACCATAAAAAATTCGATCCCCTGCTGGAGAAAACCCGCTCTATACACACCCATCTGCCTTACCCCAACCAGGCATTCACCGCTTCCTCCTCTGTACCACCACATTTGCAGTCTAAAATTAGACAACAGCTACTCTCGAATGAAGGACAAGCTGCCATGGCAAAATTACGGGACAGGTTTGCTCGTGGTGCCAATTTAGTCAACGCTGAAAATGAGGAATATGAAGGGATTAGCATGATGCTCTCAAGAGCCGAAAATTTCAAGAGTGCTATAAAGTAACGGACAAGACAGCTTTGTCAGGTGCGTAAAATAGCCACAGCGGCACTGAAGAAAAAGGAAGCCAGCACACTCAACCCCTTAACTTCCATGTAGAAAACGCCGCTATGACGGAAAAATGCTTTGTGCAAGACCCTCATATTGAGAATTAACAAACATAACCATCATTCAAGCGCTTCCCAACGTACATAACAATGCGCTAATTTTTTTTGAGATTTTTCTAGCTGCGCCTGCACTTTGATTATTTCCTGTTTTTCCTGCTTGTAAAACGCATCATCTGCCATAAGACTTTGCAAACGTTCAACTTCATTTTCAAATTTTTCAATCTGTGCTGGCAACGCATCGAGTTCACGCTGATCTTTATAACTCAGTTTTTTAGGCTTGGCTTTGTTGACCGCTTCTGCTGAATTGTTATTGGCTGTTTTTTTCGCCGCAGTGCTGCTTGCTTTACTGACACTGTCTTTCGACTGCCTTAACCAATCATCATAACCACCAACATATTCATTTACCTGCGCATCGCCTTCAAAAACTAACGTGCTAGTAACAACATTGTTAACAAATTCTCTATCGTGACTTACCACCAATACTGTGCCGGTATATTCCATCACTAGCTCTTCCAGCAATTCCAATGTTTCTATATCGAGGTCGTTGGTCGGTTCATCAAGCACTAAAATGTTTGACGGCTTGGAAAATAATTTTGCCAGCAACAAACGATTTCGCTCACCGCCCGACAACATACTGACTGGTGAACGCGCACGTTCGGGCGCGAATAAAAAATCTTGCAGATAACCAATGACGTGTTTTCTGTTGCCATTGATTTCGACAAACTCTCGCCCCTGCGACAGGTTATCAATCACACTGGTTTTGTCATCTAACTGCTCACGAAATTGATCAAAATAAGCCACTTCAAGTTTGGTGCCATTTTTAATGGTGCCGGTAGTGGGCTTTAAATCACCCAGCAATAATCGCAACAAGGTGGTTTTACCAACACCATTAGGACCAATAATGCCAATTTTATCGCCGCGTAAAATGGTTGTAGTTAAGTCTTTTATCAGCGGTTTATTTTCATATTCAAAACCAACGCTTTCCGCTTCGGAGACCAGCTTGCCAGAGCGTTCGGCTTGCGCGACATTCATGGCAACTTTGCCCACTTGATTGCGGCGCTGATTTCGTTCCACGCGCATTTTTTCCAGCGCGCGCACCCTGCCTTCATTACGAGTACGCCGTGCTTTTATGCCCTGGCGAATCCAGACTTCTTCCTGCGCCAATTTTTTATCGAAGTGTGCGTTCTCAACTTCTTCTGCATGCAGTGCTTCGGCTTTACGGCGCAGATAAGTATCGTAATTTCCGGGATAACTAGTCAGACAACCGCGATCAAGCTCGATAATTCTGGTTGATAATTTACGCATAAAAGAACGATCATGCGTGATGAACATTAACGCGCCTTTATAATTTAATAACTGTTCTTCCAGCCATTGAATCGCACTCAAATCAAGATGGTTAGTTGGTTCATCAAGCAGCAAAATATCAGGTTTTATAACCAGTGCTTTCGCCAGCAATACGCGACGTTTCATGCCGCCCGAAAGCGAAGTATAATCGGCATCACCATCGAGTTGCATACGGCTTAAAACTTCTTCGACTTGCTGATTGAGTTGCCAGGCGTTGTGAATATCCACCTGGTTTTGCGCGCGCTCTAATTCTGCGGTGGTCTGATCGTTGTGGTTCTCGGTAAAATTGTGCAGCGCGTGGTGATAATCTTGCAACAGCTTGGCATTTTTACCCAGGCCCATTGCTACCACATCAAAAATACTGCCTTGTAAATCGCCACGCGGTTCTTGATCGAGCACCGCGACTTTTAGATTTTGTTTGAGTTCAAGATCGCCACTGTCGGCTTTTACTTCACCTGAAATAACTTTTAGTAAAGTTGATTTTCCCGTGCCGTTACGACCCAACAAACATAGCCGTTCGCCCGCTTCGATAGAAACGCTAATGCTTTCTAAAATGGCAGGACCGCCAAAACCAACGTGAATATTTCGTAACCGTATTAAAGACATCGGCAGATTTTACAGCAATGCGGCGGGCGCAGAGAACAATCTAAAAAAGAATATTTGATACAAGAAAACTTCGCATAAAAAAACAGGCTGAACCAAATGGTTCAGCCTGTTTTTATGCAACAAAAACTATAAAGCGAAAACTATAAAGCGAAATATAAACTTAAACTTTACGTCGCGCTATTCCAACCAAACCTAATAAACCTGAACCAAACAACCAAACAGCAGCAGGCACTGGTACGGGTGTTAACGCTATACGAAAATCTAAACCTAGTGTTGCGCCTGCATATGAACCAGTGTTAATAAAATCAGCAGAACTATCAAAATTAGCACCCCACAATGTCATAATGTTGCCGTCAAATGTATTCGGGTAGTTCGTGCCAGAACAGCAAACTTTACCCTTTTCAAAACCGATTATCGTATCACTCAACGCGCCGCCTTGCGTGCCAGAAAAAGTAAGATCAAGCGTACTATTTGCAGCCAGAAGACCAGCGCCATCAAATAATAATATGCCAGAAAGCGACATCGGACCGGCGGCGTTGTCCAATGCTAAAACAGCATTAAAGCTACCTGTAACATCATTATAAGTACCAGAAAAACCGGTCAGTAAAACGTTGGCTAGTATGCCATCTGGACCTAATGCTTGCGGGTTTGAACCACTAGCATCGTGCAGACTTGAAAAACTAAAACCACCATCACTGCCATTAAAAATAGTTGAAACATTGTAAGTTGCTGCTGTTGCCGTTAAGCAGCTTAGTGCCAATAGAAGGCCTGAGAATAGTTTGATCATTGTATTACTCCGTTTATTTAAAATTTAGATGATTAAGCTAATGCAGATTTCATACCAACTTTTAAAATATTGATGTTGAATCATTTCCAACCACAAAATTTCGCGTTGTATCGGTATTTTTAACATTAAAATTTTGCCGATATTAACTAAAACTTAAGATTATTATAAAAATAAAAATAAATGATCGTTTTCCGCACCTTATTTTACAAAAAGTGTAAATAATACCGTCATTCGAAATAAATATTTTTAAAGGAAACAGGTGAAGAACTAAAATTCATAAAAATCAGTTAGTTAAACAAATAAAGTACTGCAACACATATCAATAAATCCAATATTTTTGCACTGGCACTACTTAGCACTGCTATATTCAAAAATACGTAACAAAGCCGCTTATTTTTAGTATTCAGGCACAAAAAAATAGGCTGAACCCAAAGGTTCAGCCTATTTTTTATTGCCTTTAAAAGCGAGTACTAATGCTTACGCTTTTTTACGGCGAACCACTCCAACCAAACCTAACAAACCAGAGCCAAACAGCCAAACAGCCGCAGGAACAGGCACTGATGTTAATTCAATACGTAAATCCATACCTAATGTTGCACCTGTGTATGAACCACCAAAAGAGGCATCACTAAAATTTGCACCCCACAACGTCAAAAAATTGCCATCAAATGAATTTGGATCATTCGTGCCTGAGCAACAAATATCACCCGCTACAAATCCTAAAACAGTGTCAGATAACGAGCCGCTTTGCGTGCCACTAAAGGTGATACCAAGCGTGCTATTAGCTGATAAAAGACCTGCATTATCAAAAAACAGTGTGCCCGCAAGCGTGATAGGACCCGCTACATTATCAAGTGCTAAAACTGCATCAAAAGCACCAGTAACATCATCGTATGTACCCAAAGAACCTGCATCCAAAATACTAGCCAATTCTCCATCTGGGCCTAATCCTTGCGAATTTGAGCCACTTGCGTCATTTAAGGAGGAATAGCTAAAACCACCATCATTACCACTTAATACAGCCGTTATGTCGTACACTGTCGCATTAGCTGCACCAGAAGCAGCCAGTGCTAGCGCAACACCTACAGCAAGTTTTGTTGTTTTTCTCATTTCATATACCTTTTGTAATAATCATATTCAACAATATAAATGAATATTCTTAAATATTGTATTTTCATAATTTTTGCCTTGTCTCGTAATCTATGCATTTAACATGCCTATTTTATAAAAAACAGAACCTTTATCACTAAAGAAAACAAAGACACCTGATATAATAACGTATCCAGCAAAAATTATTATTTCTTCAATCACAAAAAAGGTAATACAAATGGAATATTCTTATATTTTCATGGAAAAAATGCATCAAAAGAACATTTTGTGTCATGTATTTCGACAGGCTTTACTCGTTTTTACGTGACAGAAGTCACACAGATAAAAATATCTTTTAAAATCAACCGGATAGATTTTTTTTTGCAACTGTAAAATATTCCGAAAAATGGCTTTCGGCAAGCAGCCAACACACAATTCTATGAATTAGAATCGACTTCAGGCATCATAATCTAGCACCGGCGCTAACCAACGCTCAGTCACACTCAAATCATCACCTTTGCGTTTGGCATAATCTTCCACTTGATCTTTTTGAATTTTGCCGGTGCCAAAATATTTTGCCTCTGGATGCGAAAAATAAAACCCCGAAACCGCTGCGGTCGGCAGCATGGCAAAACTTTCGGTGATGCTGATACCGGCATTTTTACCTGGCTCAATCAATGACCAGAGCGTAGCTTTTTCAGTATGATCCGGACAGGCTGGGTAACCCGGCGCAGGACGAATGCCCTGATAGTTTTCTTTGATTAATTCATCATTCGAATAATTTTCATCCGGCGCATAAGCCCAAAACTCTTTACGTACACGCTGGTGTAAACATTCAGCAAAAGCTTCGGCTAAACGATCGGCTAGTGCTTTTAATAAAATACTATTGTAGTCATCGTGATCATCTTCGAAACGTTGCACGTGTTCGTCGATGCCAATGCCAGTGGTTACTGCGAATGCACCGATGTAATCTTTTTTACTCGAGTCTTTCGGCGCAACAAAATCTGCGATACAACTGTTCGGGCGATCCGATGGTTTTGCCATTTGTTGACGCAAGTGATGCAGCACGGTTTTGACTTCTGCACGTTCATCGTCTTCATAAATTTCAATATCATCACCGACACTGTTCGCTGGGAAGAAACCGATAACGGCGCGTGCCTGCAACCATTTTTCATCGACGATTTGTTTCAACATTTTTTGCGCATCTTCAAACAGCTTTGTCGCTTCTTCGCCAACAACTTCGTCATTTAATATTTTTGGATATTTTCCCGCCAATTCCCAGGCATGAAAAAATGGTGTCCAGTCGATATACGCACTAATGTCTGCCAACGAATAATTTTCAAATGTTTTCAACCCTAAAAATGTTGGCTTTGGTGGTATGTGATTTTCCCAGTCACCTTTGTATGCATTATTTCTTGCTTGTTGCAGCGTGAAGGTTTTTCTTTTTGATGTACGTTTGGCACGCTGAATTCGCATCTCATCATATTCGTCTTTGATGCCTTTCATGTAATCAGCTTTGCGCTCGTCACTTAACAATTCACCTGCCACACCCACCGCGCGCGAAGCGTCCGGCACATAAACCACCGCGTTATTATATTTCGGATCAATTTTTACTGCGGTATGAATGCGTGAAGTGGTGGCACCGCCAATCATTAAAGGGATATTCATATCCAGCCGCTGCATCTCCGATGCCATGTGTACCATTTCATCCAGCGACGGCGTAATCAAACCAGACAAACCGATAATATCAACCGCGTGTTTTTTTGCTTCGCTCAAAATTGTTTCTGCTGGCACCATGACACCAATATCGATCACTTCATAATTATTGCATTGCAACACCACACCAACAATATTTTTACCAATGTCGTGTACGTCGCCTTTTACCGTTGCCATCAAAATTTTGCCGTTGGTTTTTATCTCACCTTCTTTTTCGGCTTCCAGATAAGGCATTAAATACGCCACCGCTTTTTTCATTACCCGCGCCGACTTCACCACTTGCGGTAAAAACATTTTACCCTCGCCAAATAAATCACCAACCGTGTTCATGCCATCCATTAACGGGCCTTCAATCACGTGTAAAGTCAGTTCGGCTTGTTGCCGCGCTTCTTCGGTATCTTCATCGATAAAATCGGTAATGCCTTTTACCAATGCATGCGATAAACGCGCATTCACCGGCAGTTCACGCCAGGCCAAATCTTTTTTGTTTTCCCGCGCTTGATTTCCATTGGCACTGCCATCGCCCACATATTGTGGTGCTAAATCCAGCAGACGATCGGTGCCTTCATCATTTTTATTTTGAATGACATCTTCGACTGCATCACGCAGCTCTGTAGGCAAGTCATCGTATACCGCAAGCTGTGAAGCATTGACGATACCCATGTCCATGCCAGCTTTAATTGCGTGGTATAAAAATACGGAATGAATAGCTTCACGCACCGGATTATTTCCGCGAAAGGAAAACGATACATTCGATACGCCACCAGAAATTTTTGCGTATGGCAGCGTTTCTTTAATTTTTTGTGTGGCTTGTATAAAGTCCATCGCATAATTATTATGCTCTTCGATACCAGTCGCAACCGCAAAAATATTCGGATCAAAAATAATATCTTCCGCCGGAAAACCGACAACTTCAGTCAGTACTTTATAAGAGCGCGTACAAATTTCGACTTTTCGTTCATAGGTATCTGCCTGCCCGTCTTCATCAAATGCCATCACAATAACTGCCGCGCAATATCGACGCAACAGTATTGCTTAATGAATAAAGTTGTCTTCGTCTTCTTGCCACGGGTTGG
>UOFD01000064.1_pt1 | contig 67600 bp, 56 predicted proteins | sample 1990101 | NCBI WGS metagenome assembly UOFD01 (sample SAMEA4728526, study PRJEB27164) | hydrothermal vent metagenome | biome: marine basaltic hydrothermal vent biome; feature: marine hydrothermal vent; material: mineral | place: Pacific Ocean | collected 2011-06-14/2011-07-23 | depth 1741 m | reverse complement strand
TGGTTTTGATGTGGACTTTCAGGTGGAAAGTTATTTGCGTTATCAGGGACGTTCTTTTGTTGATCGTTTCGATGCCAATACTTATTTATTGATGACCAAAACGCTGGATTATTTTGACCCTGCCAGTGAGTACGGTGATGATTTGGCGTTGGCGTTAAAAAAGACAAAGGCGCGTTTTCTGCTGGTATCATTTACTTCTGATTGGCGTTTTGCACCCGAGCGCTCGCAAGAAATTGTGAAGGCTTTGCTGCAAGCTGAGAAACAACTGAGTTATATTGAGATAGACGCGAACCAGGGGCACGATGCTTTTTTAATTCCCATTCCACATTATATGAATGTATTGTCGTCGCATATGAAAATTATTGCGAATGAATTGTCGTGAGTAACTTCAGCGGTAGCTTGCCGACAAATAATGGTGATTTACGTGCCGATTTAGCGATTATTGCCAACTGGATAAAAGCGGATAGTAAAGTGCTGGATTTAGGCTGTGGCGATGGCACATTGCTGGCGTATTTGCGAGAACAGCGAAATGTGCGGGGTTACGGTCTGGAAATTAGCCCGTTTAATGTTGAAGATTGTGTTGATAAAAATATCAATGTAATTCAAGCAGATTTGAATAATGGCTTAAAAGCTTACTTTAGCGACAACAGTTTTGATTGCGTTATTATGAGCCAAACCTTGCAGGCAACAGAAAAACCCGATGAGCTAATCGAAGAAATGCTTCGTGTTGGTCGCGAAGGTATTGTTACTTTCCCGAATATGGCGCACTGGAGTGCGCGCTTGCAATTAGGTTTTCAAGGCATCATGCCGGTTACAAAAAATCTTCCTAATCAATGGTTTAATACGCCAAATGTGCATTTGTGTACGTTGAATGATTTTGAAGTGCTGTGTAAAAAACACAATATTAAAATATTACAGCGCACAGTCGTCGACCATAGTCACAGCCGTAGTAGCTGGCTAATCAACCAGTTTCCAAATTTATTAGGCGAAGTTGCTATTTATCGTTTTTGTCAAAGCCGTTAATTTACGCGTACCTATCTGCGTCCACCTAATATTTACCGTGGCATGATATAGATTCCTTGATAAATCTTCTGCAAATAACTGTTTTATATAAAATTAAGTGGCATTTTTTTAAAAATCAGCTAATTTATAGTAATTCATCAACATCAAAAGGCAGACACTGTTAAAATTCGAAGTGTCTATGCGTTTTAAAACACGCGCTTTAAAACACGCGCTTTAAAAAATGTTACAAAAAATGTCTAACACACTGATTACACAACTAAACAATCCATTGGTACTGCAGCAACTGAACCAACGGGCAGCTATGGCGGCAAGTTTATTACTGGTTGTTGCTTGTGCGTGGTTGTTGGCTGAGGTAACTTGGATGTTTTTCCCGCAAGATGAAGATACATTGTTGGTTGTGGCGCAAAAAATGCAGCCGCTTGCGAATAAATCAAACCAGAAAGATAATTTTAAAAAATTGACTTCAGCGAATATTTTTGGTGTTAGTGAGAAAGCCGCCATTCAAAAACAAACGAAAATACCGGAAACTAAATTAAATTTAACTTTAAAAGGTGTATTGGCGGCAACGCCAATGAAGATGGCAAGCGCGATCATCGCGCGCGGTAAAAGTGGCAAGGAAGATATCTATGGCACCGGTGATAAAATGCCGGGTGGTGTTACTGTTAAGGAAATACATCCTGAATATGTGATGCTTGAGCGTAGCGGTCAACTGGAAAAATTAAAGCTGCAAAAAATAAGCGGTATTAATAATTTAAAATCGTCAGACAGTAGCTCATCCTCTCTCCAGTCACTGGCATCAACACCCGGCGCTACATTAAAAAATATAAGAAGTGATATTTTAAAAAACCCTACATCTTTTGGCGACTATGCATTACCTATTATTGTAAAAGAAAAGGGTAAACAGATTGGTTATCGTTTGCAACCACAGGCAAAAGGAAAAATGTTGTCTGAGCTGGGTATAGAACCCAATGATGTCATTACACAAATAAATGGCGTAAAGCTGGATAAACCACAAAATGGTATCAGTGCTTTACGAAAATTAAGTACAGCTAAAAATTTGGATATAGTAGTTAAGCGCAATGGCGCAGAAATTCCACTTAACATTTCGCTGCAATAAGTTATACCGAGAAATTTTATGGACACCGTTCAACTATCAATGCAACATTTAAAAAGCAAAATTTCAGTGTTGCTGTTATCAACTTTTTTATCGCTGTGTATTTCAATGCAAGCGCTTGCTGCTGATGAAATAACGCTTAATCTTAAAGATGCTGATATTCGCGCATTAATTAGCACTGTTTCAAAATTTACCGGCAAAAATTTTATTATTGATCCACGAGTAAAAGCCAAAGTTACCGTTATATCCGCCACCACATTAACGGCAGAAGCAGTGTACGAAGTGTTTCTTTCTGTGTTGCAGGTGCATGGTTACGCGGCTGTGGCCACAGGTTCGGTGATAAAAATCGTACCGGAAGTCAATGCCAAACAAGGACCTTTACCATTGTCTGGCAACAACGATTCGTTTGCTGATGATGCGCTGGTGACAAAAATTATTCGTTTGGAGTATGTGCCCGCCTCACAACTTGTCCCGATACTTCGACCGTTAGTGCCACAGCAGGGTCATCTTGCTGCATACAACCCAACAAATACTTTAATTATTACCGACCATGCTGGCAACATTAAACGTCTGATGAAAATTATCAGCGGTGTTGATCGTCCTGATAGTAATGAGCTGGAAATTATTCCGCTAAAACATGCCTCAGCATCGGAATTAGTGCGCATATTAAATTCTTTGAATGCGGGCGGCGGTGCAAAAGATTTATCGAAAAAAATAAAACTGGCAGCGGATGATCGGACAAACAGTATTTTGATTACGGGTGACCGTGCTTCACGTTTAAAAATTCGCGCGACCATTAGTTTTCTGGACACACCACTGGAAGAAGGCAGTGGTAACACACATGTTATTTATCTGAAATATGCGAAAGCCGAAAATTTAGTTAAAATTTTGACTGGTTTGAAAGATCAAAATAAAAAAGCGGGTGGAGCTAAGGCCAAGACACCTGCCGCTAAAATAACGACGGGTAGCGTGATAAGTCAAAATGCCATTATTCAGGCGGACGAAGAGACTAACGCGTTAATTATGACGGCCGATCCAAATACTATTAAAAATTTAAAAGCAGTGATTCGTCAGTTAGATATTCGCCGTGCACAGGTTTTAATTGAAGCGATTATTGCAGAAATAACCACAGACAGTAACAAAGACGTTGGTGTTGGTCTTGCTGTTGATGGCATACAAAACTCGAATGGCGCATTGCCTGCAGGGGTAAGCAATTTTGCTGGCGTTGGTGCTTTATTAGCGGGAATAGCGACTGGCACGCCGCCAACAAATGTTCCGCCGGGTTTGTCGTTTGGTGTTGGCGGCGAAAGCGGCTCTGGTGTTCGTTATGGTGCTTTATTACGTGCGCTGCAAACGGATACCAATACGAATATTTTATCGACACCTAATGTTGTCACGCTGGATAATGAAGAAGCCGAGTTAATTGTTGGTCAGAATGTACCATTTGTTACTGGTAGTTTTACCGGCGGCGGAAACAATAACCCTAACAACCCGTTTCAGACCATTCAACGACAAGATGTTGGTCTGTTGTTAAAAGTGACACCACAAATTAACGAAGGTGATACTGTGAAACTGGTTTTAGAGCAGGAAATCTCCAGTGTTATTCCGGGTACAGAAGGCGCTGGCATTTCAACACGTAAACGTTCTATTAAAACCAGCGTGTTAGTTGATGATGGTGGCATATTGATTTTAGGTGGTTTGATTGCCGAAGAAGTATCAGACTCTGAAAGTAAAGTGCCTTTGCTGGGCGATATTCCGCTTATCGGATTTTTATTCCGTACGCAAAGCACCACAAAAACAAAAGCAAATTTAATGGTGTTTTTACGGCCAACTATTTTGCGTGATTCTAAAGATGCTGCTTTTGTTACCAATGAAAAATATACATATCTTCGCGGCATAGAAAGTGGTGCATACAATGAGGAAGATGGTAGTTTTGGCTTGCTGGATGACGCTGCGCCAAGATTACCGCCGATGGAAGAGCTTGATCGCTCCAGGCATACGACTGAAAAAACACAGGTAAAGTTGGAACCGGATGAGATGGATGCCTGGGATGATGAAGATGATGATGAATTCTTCTAGTGCTAATCAAGATAGTGCTAATCAAGATAGTGCTAATCAAGACAGTATTGGTCAAGATATAGAACTACCTGACGACTTATCGCAAAATTCACCACAGAGTTCACCACAGAATTCTGTGGTGTCTGATGCCGTTGAGCCGGATGCGCCGTTAACAGCGCTCGCCTTGCCGTACGCCTTTGCGAAACGCCACGGTGTTTTAATCGGGCAGATTGAAGATGATGCGGTGAACATACTGCATTGCGGTTCACCTGACCCGATAATTCTTGCCGAAGTCAGCCGTATCGCTCGACGGAAAATCATATTAGACTCAATCACAGACGAACAGTTTACCGCTTTGCTCGCGCAGACATATGAGCAAGCCAGTGATCAGGCGATGGCAATGATGGAAGGTGTTGGTGAAGAGCTTGATTTAGAAGAGCTTGCTGAAACACTGGAGCCAGAAGATTTAATGGAGTCAGATGACGATGCGCCGATTATTCGTTTAATCAATGCCTTGTTAAGTGAAGCCATTAAAGTTAACGCATCCGATGTACATATCGAACCCTTTGAAAAACATTTACGTGTACGTTTTCGTGTTGATGGTATGTTAAGAGAAATTTTACAGCCACCTGGCAACATCGCGCCATTAGTTATTTCGCGTATAAAAGTGATGGCGAAACTCGACATTGCTGAAAAACGCCTGCCGCAAGATGGCCGTATTTCATTGCGTGTTGCTGGTCGTGGTGTTGACGTGCGTGTTTCCACTTTGCCTTCGGGGCATGGTGAACGCGTGGTTATGCGTCTGCTTGATAAGCAGGCAGGACGATTGGATCTTAAGCAGCTCGGTATGTCGAAAGATATACATGATACGTTTAATGACTTGTTGCATAAACCACACGGCATTATTTTGGTGACGGGGCCAACCGGTTCAGGTAAAACCACATCGCTATACGCGGGCTTAAGCATACTCAATGTTAAGTCGCGAAATATTTTAACAGTGGAAGACCCGATAGAATATTACATTGATGGCATTGGACAAACGCAGGTAAACACAAAAGTTGATATGACATTTGCGCGAGGTCTGCGCTCTATTCTGCGCCAGGATCCTGACGTTGTAATGATTGGTGAGATTCGCGATTTAGAAACTGCATCTATCGCGGTGCAAGCCAGTTTAACTGGTCACCTTGTGTTATCAACATTACACACCAACAGTGCCATCGGTGCTATATCGCGTTTACGCGACATGGGCGTTGAACCTTTTTTATTGGCATCAAGCTTAATCGGTGTGATGGCGCAGCGTTTGGTAAGAGATCTTTGCCCGCACTGTAAAACGCCGCACGAAATTTCAACGAAAGAACGTGAATGGCTGGGCATGGCCGATGATGATGCCAGCGTTATATATTCTCCCGAAGGTTGTCATGAATGTAATCAGTTAGGGTACATCGGTCGTAGTGGCGTGTATGAATTTATTCCGATTGATCATAAATTACAAAACATGATTCACGAAGGTGAAAGCGAACAAATGATGGAAGAATACGCGCGTACTATTTCAGCAAGCCTTGGGCAAGACGGTAAGCGGATGATTCTTAAAGGCAATACATCATTGGAAGAAGTGCTGCGTGTCAGTCGAGATGATTAGCGCGTGTAGCGCGCAATGAAAAGTGAATAATGAATAATGAATAATGAAAAAATTAAACATACACAAGAAAGAGTAAAGATCACGTCTTTGACGCTTCGCACTTTTTATTTTTCATTATTCGTTATTCATTAAAAAGTCATGGCAGCATTCGATTACATTGCGCTTGACGCAAACGGCAAAGAAAAAAAAGGCATTATCGAAGGTGATACTGCGCGGCAAGTTCGGCAATTACTGCGTGACAAAGGTTTAACCACGCTTGAGATAACTGAGAGCCGTAAAAAAGCACAGGCAAGTGATAAAAAAGAAAAAAATGTGCCGAATTTTTTACAGCGCGGTATCAGTTCTACAGAGCTTGCATTATTAACACGACAGCTAGCAACATTAATTCAGGCTGCTCTACCACTAGACGAAACACTTTCCGCGGTTGCCAATCAAGCAGATAAACCACGCATAAAAAGCATGTTGTACGCGATTCGCTCGCGCGTGTTGGAAGGGCATACGTTGGCAGTTGGTCTTGGTGATTACCCTAAAGTTTTTCCTGAATTATATCGCGCAACGGTTGATGCGGGTGAGCAGTCCGGTCATCTCGACACAGTGTTAGAACGGTTGGCTGATTACACCGAAAGTCGTCAGGAAATTCAAGGCAAGGTCAGGCAGGCATTAATTTACCCCGCATTTTTATCATTGTTTGCGGTCGCGATTGTTATTTTTATGATGACCAGCATTGTGCCGCAAGTCGTCTCTGTTTTTGAAGATACCGGGCAAGAGTTACCAGGTTTAACTATTTCATTAATCACAATGAGCGACTTTGTGGTTGATTACGGCATGTACATGCTGGTTGTTATTGTTGGTGCATTTATTGGTTTTCAAATATTATTAACCAAGCCTGCATTTGTGATGAAGTACCACATGTTTTTATTTCAGTTGCCAATTATCCAACGTTTAGTGCGTGGTTTGAATGCAGCATTGTTTACAAGAACCTTCAGTATTCTTACTGGTAGTGGTGTAACTGTTTTAGAGGCGATGAAAATCTCTGCAAAAGTTGTTGCTAACCTGCCGATGCGCGAAGCTATTTTGCAAGCAACCGATAGGGTGCGCGAAGGCGCTGGTATTAAAAACGCATTAGATAGCAGTAAGCTATTTCCACCCATGACATTGCAACTAATCGCCAGTGGCGAGAACAGTGGTAAGCTAGAAGAAATGTTAGAGCGTGCATCTGTTCAGTTAGAGCGTGAGCAGGTTACTTTAATTGCTTATATCGTTGGTATTTTAGAACCGATAATTATTTTAGCGATGGGTTTAATGGTACTGATGATTGTACTGGGTATTTTGCTGCCAATCTTTGATCTGAATTCATTAGTGAAATAAAACATTTTTGCGATTTTTGCGTACTTCGCGGCGAAATTTTTCTATCTTTACAGTATCTGAAATAACGATAACACCACGCGTTTAATAAACATCAAACCAATCAAAGCTACCAGTGTTGATAAATCAATGCCGCCTATTGGTGGTACATGTTTTTGTATTGGTTGTAGTACAGGTGAAGTGAGATTTCGTAGTAAGCTGCTTACTGGATTGTAAGGGTCAGGATTTACCCAGCTTAAAATTGCCTGTATAAATAAAGCGATGATAAAAATATCGAACGTAAGCGAAATTAAATCATAGAAAGCTTTAATTAAAAGTAGTTTTGCATCAGCTGCAACACCTGCCACAGCAAATAAAATAACTATTTTTATGATGATGAGTAGTAACACCAACACCAGTGTTGCTGTATCTATTTTTTTTACACTGGGAACAAATCGCCGCGCTATGCTGACCGGTGGCTGTGTGGCTTTAACAATAAATTGAGAAATAGGGTTATAAAAATCAGCGCCAACCTGCTGCAATATAAAGCGCAATAGCATAATGGCAATGTAAATACTAAAAAGGGTGTCGATTAAAAATATAAAAGGATTTTCCTGACTCATTTGTATTGCTCGTGGTTTGTTTATTTCTTAAAGATATTTGTAGTCTTTTTATTCTGAATCAGATTCTTCTGCAAGTGAAATAGAACGATCATTTGCCGCTTGCAATGCATCCATTACAATTTTTTGAAAATTGGCTGATTGAAAACTTAAAATCGCTTGTTCAGTGGTGCCGCCTTTTGAAGTGACCATTTGCCTTAATTCAGCAGGTGGTGACTCACTTTCTATTGCCATGCGCGCTGCACCTAATGCAGTTTGCATAACCAGTTGTTGTGCGACATTGCTGTTTAACCCAAGTTCTTCACCAGCTTTTTGCATAGCTTCCATCAGCAGAAAAAAATATGCGGGGCCACTGCCGGAAACTGCAGTGACGGCGTTAATCTGTTTTTCATTATCAACCCATAAAACAAGACCAACCGCCTGCATGATGGTTTCAGCCTGTTTTTTTTGCTCGGCACTGACATTTTCGTTTGCATATAAACCAGAAGCGCCGCACTGCAGTAAAGAAGGTGTGTTTGGCATACAGCGAACAATGGCCTGTTTGCCATTAAGCCAGCTATTTATATCACTACTTTTTATGCCGGCGGCGATAGAAATAAATAAGCTGTTAGACGATGTTTGAGCCTCTAATTGCTGGCATACTTTTTTTAACAGCTGTGGTTTGACCGCGAGCACGATAATTTCACAGGAGAGCGTTGATTTGTTACCTGTTGAAGTGCTAATACCATATTGGTTATGCAGCGCTAAGCAGCGTTTTTCATCGGGTTCGGCAACAGTAATAGCAGAGGCATTGATACCTGCATCAAGCAGTCCGCCAATAAGGCTGGTCGCCATATTGCCGCCGCCAATAAATCCAATTGTGGGCACAATCGTGGGCATGTTTCGTTTACATACGGGTTATTTTAATTAACACGTAGATTTTAACATACTTGATAGATTTCTCTGCAATAGCGCCACCACATAAAAATATTGTTGAAATTATGATGGATTACAGAAAGTAGACAGATTTTTAGCTATAAATAGGAGAGTCATAATAATAACAGATACTACATAGCAGAGGTTTTGGATGGATATCGCTCAGTTACTGGCTTTTAGCGTAAAAAATGGGGCATCAGATTTACACTTGTCTGCGGGTTTACCGCCAATGATTCGTGTTGATGGTGATGTGCGTCGCATAAATGTTGATCCGATGGACCACGAACATGTGCACGGCATGGTGTATGACATCATGAATGATAAGCAGCGTAAAACCTATGAAGAATATTGGGAAACGGATTTTTCATTTGAAATCCCCGGTTTAGCGCGTTTTCGTGTCAATGCATTCAATCATAATCGAGGTGCAGGTGCGGTATTTCGTACTATTCCATCAAAAATTCTTTCTTTAGAAGAGTTGGGAGCGCCGAAAATTTTTGAAGAAATATCGGATACCCCACGTGGCATTGTGTTGGTGACAGGGCCTACCGGTTCAGGAAAATCTACCACGCTGGCAGGCATGGTGAACTACGTTAATGAAAATCACTACGGCCATATTCTTACCATTGAAGATCCGATTGAATTTGTACACGAGAGTAAAAAATCGCTAATCAACCAACGTGAAGTGCATCGTGACACATTAGGATTTAGTGAAGCCTTACGTTCAGCATTACGTGAAGATCCCGATGTAATTCTAGTTGGCGAGATGCGCGATCTTGAAACTATTCGCTTAGCATTATCAGCAGCAGAAACCGGGCACCTTGTTTTTGGTACTTTGCATACCAGCTCGGCAGCAAAAACCGTTGATCGTATTGTTGACGTGTTTCCCGCAGCAGAAAAAGAAATGGTGCGAGCGATGATGTCAGAATCATTGCGTTCAGTAATCTCACAAACGCTGCTGAAAAAAATTGGCGGTGGTCGGATTGCGGCACATGAAATTATGATTGGTACTTCGGCAATTAAAAATCTAATTCGTGAAAATAAAATTGCGCAAATGTTTTCTGCTATTCAAACAGGGCAGGCAATTGGTATGCAAACATTGGACCAAAATTTACAGGAATTAATGGCAAAAGGGTTAATCAATAAAGATGAAGCGCGTAAAAAAGCAGCCAATAAAGATTTATTTTAAATGATACGAAATGGTCGTAAGTTTTATAAAAAATAAAGAGGTGGTCTAAGTGGATCGCGAAAAAGCAATAAAATATATGCATGACTTGTTGCGCACGATGGTGAGCAAAGACGGATCGGATCTATTTATAACAGCAGGCGCTGTACCGTCAATAAAAGTTGATGGTTCAATGAAGCCATTGTCTAATCAAGCATTAAGCCCGCAGCATACACAAGTGCTGGTAAGTTCTATTATGAATGACAAACAACGCGCAGAATTTGAAGAGACACAGGAATGCAACTTTGCGATTAGTTTGTCAGGTGTTTCTCGGTTTCGTGTAAATGCTTTTACTCAGCGTGGTTCGGTTGGCGTTGTACTTCGTGTGATTCGTTCAGACATTCCACTATTTGAAGATTTAAATTTACCGTCTATTTTAAAAGATATTTCTTTAACTAAACGCGGCTTAGTGATTTTTGTTGGCGCAACTGGCTCCGGTAAATCAACATCACTGGCAGCAATGGTTGGCTACCGAAATCAAAACAGTCATGGTCATATTATTACCATCGAAGACCCGATTGAATTTGTTCATAATCATGGGAATTGTATTGTGACGCAACGCGAGGTTGGCGTTGATACCGATAATTATGAAATTGCATTAAAAAACACTTTGCGCCAAGCACCAGATGTTATTTTGATTGGTGAGATTCGTGATCGCGAAACCATGGAGCACGCAATTGCATTTGCTGAAACAGGTCATTTATGTTTATCGACATTACATGCTAACAGTACGAACCAGGCATTGGATCGCATCATTAATTTTTTTCCTGAAGATCGCCGGCAACAATTGCTAATGGATTTGTCATTAAATTTAAAAAGTTTAATTTCACAGCGTTTAATACCTACAGTATCGGGTACTGGGCGTATGGCTGCAATTGAAATAATGATTAATTCACCACTGATGGCGGATTTAATTTTTAAAGGTAAAGTGCAAGAAATTAAAGAATTAATTGCTAAATCTAATGAGCTTGGTATGCAAACATTTGATCAGGCATTATTTGATTTATTTGAAGATGATCAAATTAAATATGAAGATGCATTGAGAAATGCAGATTCAGTTAATGATTTACGATTAAGAATTAAACTTGAAGGTAAAGAGTCCAGTCATACAGATTTAATGGAAGGGCTTGATGATATTTCAATGGCGGATAGTGATGATAAATCTCGTATTCGATAATAAGTTAAAAAAAGTAAGTCAAAATTATTAAGTCTTATAGCGAGAACATCTAAGTTAAGGGCGCAAGCAATTAATAGAGACGCCCTTAAGTTATGTCAGGTGGGAAGCAGTAGGTCAGAAGTAGTAGGTGAGAAGGTAAATGAATTTACAACCATACTTAAAATTAATGTCTGAGCAACAGGCATCTGATATGTATTTCACAACGGGTGCGGCGGTCAGTGTTCGCATCGAAGGTTCTATTCGCCCAGTTGGAAAAAGTATGCTGAGTCCAGGGGTGACAAAAAAACTGGCTTTTGATTTATTAACGCCTGTACAGATTAAAGATTTTGAAAAAAACCTTGAACTAAATCTTGGTGTCTCTTATGCAGATCTTGGTCGATTCCGCATAAATATTTATATGCAGCGCGGTGAAGTTTCGATGGTTATTCGTTATATAAAAGCGGATATTCCAAAACTTGATGATCTTGGATTACCTGAAATTTATAAAACCATGATGATGCGGAAAAAAGGTCTGGTGCTGGTCGTGGGAGCTACTGGCATGGGTAAATCTACTTCGCTGGCATCAATGTTAGATCATCGAAATATGACAGAGAGTGGTCATATTTTGACGATTGAAGACCCGATTGAATTTATGTTTCGTCATAAAAAATGTATTGTCGGGCAGCGCGAGGTCGGGCTTGATACCTTGTCGTTTGATAATGCTTTACGTGAAGCAATGCGTGAAGCGCCAGATGTCATTATGATTGGCGAAGCCAGAGATCGAGAGACGATGAAGTCCGCGTTACGTTACGCAGATACGGGACATTTATGCCTGACAACTTTGCATGCCACCAATGCAAATCAAACATTAGATCGATTGCTAAATTTCTTTCCCAGTGATGCGCATAATCAGGTGCTAATGGATTTGTCGTTGAACTTAAATTGTATTTTAGCGCAGCGCCTGGTTAAAACAGAAAAAGGTAATCGTGTTGTTGCTGTTGAAGTATTGGTTAATACGCCTTACATTAGTAAGTTGATTCGCGAAGGTGATTTCCACGAAATAAAAGATATTATGAATAAAGGTCACGAAAGCGGAATGACAACCTTTGATCAATCGTTATTTGAATTATTTAAATCGCGAAAAATTAGTCTTAAAACTGCATTAGCTAACGCAGATTCTAGCAGTGACCTTGAATGGAAAATTAATTTTGGTGGTGGTACTAAAGAGCTGCAGGGTAAAGAAAAAAATGAAACTTTGCAATTTATTAATAGTTCTTTTGAGAGCAAAGAATAGGTTTCTCTTACTCTAGTGGTTAAATGGTAGTGTGCCGTTAATAAGAGTATGTTTGACCTTTCCCTGAAAATTCCAGCCTAAAAAAGGCGTGTTTTTACCGTGACTATTCATTGCGTCAGTTGTTAGTTGCCAATCTTCAGCGTGATCAAAAATACAGATGTCAGCATTGCTACCAACGGATAATGTTCCAGCATTAAGTCCCAGTAGTTTTGCTGGTGAGTATGTGATTTTTTGAATAACATCACTAAGGTTTAACTCAGTTTGTTGCGCAAGACGCAGGCATAGCGGTAGCAAAGTTTCTAGCGATGAGATACCCGCTTCAGTGCTCGCAAAGGGTGCTTGCTTAGCATCAATATTATGCGGCTGATGATCTGAGCAAATAGCATCGATCGTGTTGTTTGCGACTGCATTGCGTAATGCTTCCTGATCGCGTTGTGTACGTAATGGCGGGATGACATGGCAGGCACTGTTGTAACTGCTGATATCCTGCTCTGTTAAATGCAATTGATGCGCGCTGACATCTGCTGTAACTGGTAGCTGTTCATTTTTTGCACGGGCAATCATTTCAGCGCCTTGTGCGCTGGATAAACGCCCAAAGTGTGCGCTAACACCTGTTTCAGTAACCAGCTCTAAAGCACGGGCAATCGCAATTGTTTCTGCAGAAACAGGAATGCTTTTTAAGCCTAAACGCGTGGCAATTTCTCCTTCGTGTGCACAGCCACCAACACTTAGCCAATGTTCATCGGGTTCGATAAATACACGCAAGCCAAAGGTGGCGGCATAAGCAAAGGCACGTTTTAGAACCAGTGAGTTTTCAACCGGCTTGCGGCAATTACTAACGCCAACACATCCCGCCTGTTTTAAAGCATACATTTCGCTTAAATATTTGCCGTGTAGTCCCGCTGTTAAGGCGCCAAGCGTTACCACGTGGCTGTGCGCTGAATGCGCAGCTTTCTGGTTGATTAACTCGACGACGGCAGGTTCATCGATAACCGGATCGGTATCCGGTGGGCAACATAATGTGGTGATGCCTGCTTTTGCTGCGGCAATGGTTTCACTTTGGATAGTCGCCTTGTTTTCTAAACCCGGCTCACGCAGTCTTGCGCAGCAATCAACCAATCCCGGAATAATGGTTAAATTGCGGGCATCAATTGTTTGAGTGTTCGCATTTTCTTTAATGGTATTGGCAGCTTCGATGGCTGAAACTTTTCCATTTGTGATAGCCATGTCAGCAAGCTGGTCAATATTGTTTGCTGGATCAATTAAGTGACCATTTTTTATGATGATGTCGCTCATTTGTTACCGCCTGTTTGTTCCCGTCCCAGGGTCATTGTCATTACCGCCATGCGTACAGCAATGCCATATGAAACCTGATCAAGAATAACGGAGCGTGAGCCATCGGCAACACTTGAATCGATTTCAACGCCACGATTAATTGGTCCGGGATGCATAACAATGGCATCATTTTTTGCTGCCAATAGACGCTCTTCAGTCAGACCATATAGCTGAAAATATTCTTGTTCACTTGGCAGCAATGCGCCTTGCATACGCTCGTTTTGTAAACGTAACATGATGACTACGTCAGCATCTTTTATGCCTTTTTCTAAATCGTGAAAAACATTAACTCCCATGTTTCCTATATCAACGGGCAATAATGTTTTTGGTGCAATAACGCGTACGTCACCGGTATTTAAAGTGTTGAGTGCGTGAATTTGTGAGCGAGCAACACGCGAATGTAAAATATCACCGACGATAGCAACGCGTAAGTTGCCAAAGTTTTTGCCCTTATTACGACGAATGGTGAACATGTCCAGCATCGCTTGCGTTGGATGTGCGTGGCTACCGTCGCCGGCATTAATGACACTAATGTTTGGTGCAACATTATTGGCGATATAATGCGCCGCGCCGGAATTACTGTGGCGCACAACAAACATATCACAGTGCATTGCCTGAATATTTTGCAGGGTATCGAGTAAAGTTTCACCTTTTGATGTTGCCGAGGTGCTGATGTTTATATTTAACACATCGGCAGAAAGTCGTTTTGCTGCAAGCTCAAATGTTGTGCGTGTTCGGGTGCTGGCTTCAAAAAATAAATTGACGATCGTTTTGCCGCGTAACAGAGGAACTTTTTTAACGCTTTTTTCGTTAACGTTCGCGAAACTTTCGGCGGTATCTAATATTTTTGTTAGTACTTCACTGCCTAAACCTTCGGTAGTGAGGAAGTGTTTTAAATGGCCATTTTCATCTAATTGAATATTCCAGGTATCATGCCCAATTAACGCGTCAGTGGGTTTAGTTGCTTTATTAACCATGGCAGGAATTATCCATTTGCTGTGTTTTTTTGCACTTCAAACGCTAATGGATTGGGCCCGGTCAACTTTATATGTTCGCCGTCATTTAAATTTATGAGCTCGCCAACGATGTCTGCTTGCAGTGGCAACTCACGACCACTGCGCTCTATTAAACAAGCGAGTGTAATACTTGCTGGGCGGCCATAATCAAATAGCTCGTTCATTGCAGCGCGAATGGTGCGGCCGGTGTGTAAAACATCGTCAATCAGAATAATATGACGATCATCAACATCAAGTGGTAATTGTGAGGGTTTAACTTCAGGATTTATGCCAATGCGTGAAAAGTCATCGCGGTAAAAACTGATGTCCAGTGTTGCCAGTGGTTCGGAGATTTGTAACTGTTGGTGTAAAACTTTGGCAATCCACGCGCCGCCGGTATGAATGCCTACCATCAATGGATTATCGATTGCTTTATCGTGAAGCAATGTTTTTAATTTTTTTGCCAGTTGTGCCAGAAGTTCATCTGGTGTGGCGATTGTCTGCATCAAGTTCTCGTTTGTTGGTTTAGCTAGTGTTGCACAACCAGCGTTGCACAATGATGGCAGCCGCCATTCTATCAATCTCGTGCTTGTTTTGCTTATTTATTTTTATATCCTGCTTGAGAATTTCTTCCGCCTGCTGCGAGCTAAAGGCTTCATTAATTTCAATCACGGGTAATTTAAAACGCTTTTCCAGTTCGTAAGCAAATTGCCGAGCCGCCGAGGTCATTTTATTTTCGCTGCCATCGGTGTGATAGGGCATGCCAACGATTAATGCTTGTGGTTTCCATTGCTGAATTTCGACTTCAATAGCCAACCAGTCAGGGTTTCCGTCAACTTGCTTTAGCGTTGTGCAAGGTGTGGCAGAACAGGTGATAGTTTGACCAGTGGCAATGCCAATACGTTTTTTGCCGTAATCAAAACCTAATACACAAGTGATGTTTTTTGGTGTTTTATTAGTGGAGGTCATTTAAAAGCAGTTTGCCTCGAAGAACGCAAAAGGCGCGAAAAAACATTGTTGATATTTTAAAACTGTGCATTCTTTGCGGCTTAGTTTTTTACTTGTCAAGCATGCCCGGTATCATTACTCATTAAAGATAAATCAACGCCGATTAATTTTGCTGCGGCTTTCCAGCGTTCTTCTGTTGGTGTGTTAAAAATAATTTGTTCATCAGCCTGGCAGCTTAGCCAGGTATTGCTTGCCATTTCCTGCTCTAATTGGCCAGCAGACCAGCCGGCGTAACCTAAAGCGACAAAACAATCTTCGGGACCTTCATTGTTGGCAATAGCCTGTAAAATATCTTTTGATGTAGTCAAGGCAACGTTATCGTTCACTTTAAGGCTTGATGACCAGTTACCAGTTGGGCGATGCAATATAAATCCACGACCTTGGTCAACAGGGCCGCCGACAAATACCGACTGGTTTTCATCGTAATTATTACTATTGCCTTCGATTTTCATTTCGGTGATAACTTTTTTTAAGTTGATTTTTGTTTCCTGATTAATGATGACACCAAAACTGCCCGATGCATCATGTTCGCAAATATAAGTAACCGCCTGATTAAAAAAACCATCGTTTAGTGATGGCATGGCGATAAGGAAATGATTTGTTAAGTTGTAAGTCGTTTCTTCCATTTACTGTATTAAAATAAATTATCGGGTGCGAAGCTCACTGTTGTTTAAAAATTCCCAGCTACGTGTAATGTGGATTACATCCGTTTCTGCACGTAGTTCTTTTGGAAAAGCAGGGTAGGGTGCAGCAAGTTTAACGATTCGTTTGGCAGCATCATCGAGAATTTGATGACCAGAAGAGTGCCGCAAATCTGTTTTTATTAACTCGCCATCTGCATTAATAACAACATCAAGAATGAGCGTGCCACTGAGTTTTTTGCGACGCGCTTGATCTGGGTAGTTAAGATTGCCCACGCGTTCAACACGGTCAATCCACTGTCGCATATATTTTGCAGGAGCAAAAGCTTTGGTGCTGGAGTTTAAATATTTAGTCCTTTCAATACTTGCCTGCAGCTCAATCGTGTTACTAATTTCTGCTGCCAGTTTTGCCATTTGTGTATTTTGGCTGGCATCAGTTTTATCAGTAGTGCTGTTATCTTCTGCTTTGCTCGGATTTTTTTCAGTGTTAATGGCATATTCTGCATCAGACTGTGTAAGCAATGCGAGCTGTTCATTCTGTTTTTGTTTTTTCTCTTGTTGCACGCTGCTTTGTTTTGTTATGCCGGGCGTATTCGATAGTGTTGGTGCGCTAAACAGTTCTCGTGGTCGAGCTTTTTGTTCTGCATTGCCGCCACCTTTTTGGGAAACTTGTGCCAGAAAATCAGCATTTTCAGATTCTTCAGGCGATTGAGTTTGTACTAAAATAATATCTAACGCGGGTGCGGTTTTACTGTCGGCGGGTGGTGAAACGCTGAAGGTCACGCCTAAAATAATCATGCCATGAAATATAGCGGCAAGGAAAAAAGTCATACCAAAGCGGTCTTTATCGCTTACCTTTGTTTGAATTCTTCTGCGTTTGCTCATGCTTATTTCTTGTGCCTGTTTGCTTGATGCCGTGTAGAGGCGATACCTAAAGCTCTTTTTATAATTATTATTTCGATAGATTATAGAGCTTTGCTCACAAATATGCGCGAAGTCGGTGCTTTATTTAAAAATTTAATGCGGTTTTTCATAGCAGAGGTTATGTGAATATCGCCATTTTTATCAATGAGCATAACGTGTTTTATGCCCATTTTTTTTGCGATTGTCTGCCAGCGTTGGCTACCGGCAACAAATAATGCAGTGGCAGAGGCATCGGCAAGTCCCGCATCAGAGTGGATGACGGTGACGGATTGTGCATCTTGTGTTGGGTAACCAGTTTCGGGGTCAAGGATGTGGTGGTAACGTTGCCCTTGATAGCTGTATATACGTTCGTAATCACCGGAAGTGAAAACGCTTTCATCGTTTTTGACTTCGACGCTTGCCAATATTTTTTTGTTACGAGGATGGCGAATGCCAATATTCCAGAGACGATTACCGTGCTGGCCGATAACGCTTAAATCACCGCCCGCATTAATAACGGCATTGTGAATGCCGAGTTTTTTTAATCTTTCAATCTCCAGCGCAATGGCATAACCTTTTGCAAACGCACCAAAATTTAATGATACCGCAGAGTTAGTATTTATCAATTGATTTTTTTGATTAAAAGATAAATTACCCATCTGTGGATTTTTTTTGACTAATACTTTGATGGCGCTATTTTGTGGCGGCTGAATATCAGCATCCTGATATTTATGAAATTGCCAGAGATTAATTAAATTGCCGATGGCAGGGTTGTAATAATTTTTGCTTTTCTCGCTCAGTAACATGGATATTTTTATAATGGGAATAAGGTGTGCTGGTACTGTAATAACAGTATTTTCGCCGACTACGGTTTTTGATAATTTTTTGTTGAGTTGCGCTAAGTCACCGTTGACCCATGGCGACCAATCCTGATGGTACTGGTCAAAATCCTTTTGCAATTGCTCAAAAGCATTTTCTGCCTGTTTGTTATTAGCATTATAGAGTGTGACATCAATTAAAGTACCAAAAGCGAAAATGCTGTAGCTGTGCTGTTTTTGTTGCTCACAGGCAGTGAGTAATATAGTACCCAAGATAATGCCCAAGATAGTACTCAGGGTTAAGCTGTGCAGAGATAAAATATTCAGAGGTGGACAGTTTTTCAGTTTAAATATTTTTTTATGCATTGCATTAAATCACCAGCAATATCTAGCGAATAGATTTGATCGAGTTCTCGAATACAGGTTGGGCTAGTAATATTTATTTCTGTTAAATAGTTGCCAATAATATCAATGCCTGCAAATAAAATGCCTTGCTGTTTTAATGTTGGGCCAACTTGCTGACAAATCCATTGGTCGCGCTCAGATAATTCTACGCCAACACCAGTGCCGCCCGCAGCAAGATTGCCTCGTGTTTCACCAGAGGCAGGTATGCGCGCTAATGCATAAGGCACAGCTTCACCATCAATTAATAAAATGCGTTTATCGCCTTCACTTATTTCGGGAATAAATTGTTGCGCCATAACAGTGTGTGTTTCATTTTCTGAAACAGTTTCAAGAATAACAGAAAGGTTAGGATCCTGTGGGTTAACACGGTAAATAGATGTGCCGCCCATGCCGTCAAGTGGTTTTAAAATGACATCCTGCTGTGCGGACTGAAACCGTTCTATAACAAAGTTGCGTAAACGGTTTTTACTGCGGCTAACCATAAACGGTGTGCAGCACTGAGGAAATTGTGTGATAAACATTTTTTCATTATTGTCGCGCAAGCTGGCAGGTTTGTTAACAATAAGCGTGCCTAATTGTTCGGCTAGTTGTAGAATATAAGTGCTGGCGATGTATTCGATATCAAAAGGTGGGTCCTTGCGCATTAAAATGGCATCTAATGAAGCCAGCTCGATGTCCTGTTCTGCGCTGAAATTAAACCAGTGTTTGGCATTATCTTCAACTTGTGTAATACGACTAAAAGCCCAGGGTTTTTCATTTTTTGTATAGAGATCAGATTGATAAATGACGTGAATTTCCCAGCCTAATTTTTGTGCTGCCAGCATCATGGCAAAACTACTGTCTTTTTTGATGTTAATGTCGGGTAGTGGATCCATGATAATGCCTAATTTGGTGCTCATGAACTTCTCCAAATGGTTTTGAATTTGAAATATGCAAATGATTTTAACAGTAATTTAATGTTTGTTTTGTGTTGAAAAAATGTCAATAATATTTTATTAAGCAAAATCTTAGCCAATAGTGCTCAAGTTTTAATGAATTATTGGCAATAACAAAAATGTGGTCTACATTCAGTTTATCTAGAGTCTTTATATTGGGGAAAGTCACAATTATTTGTGACTAATAAAATGGTACGGCAATGGTTGAAGAGAATATGTAATGAATGACCTAAAAGTAATGGTCATTGATGACAGTAAAACAATAAGGCGAACAGCAGAAAATCTTCTTAAAAAAGAAGGTTGTGAAGTAGTGACTGCAATCGATGGTTTCGAAGCATTATCAAAAATTGCTGAGAATAAACCAGATATTATTTTTGTAGATATTATGATGCCCCGGCTTGATGGTTATCAAACTTGCGCCCTGATAAAAAACAATAAAACATTTCAAAATACGCCCGTTATTATGCTGTCAAGTAAAGATAGTATTTTTGATCGTGCGCGCGGCCGAATTGTGGGCTCAACACAATATTTAACAAAGCCATTTACTAAGGAAGATTTAATTGGTGCAATAAAAGAATATGCGTCACCAGGTTGACTTCACCAGGTTGAACTTCGCCAGGTTGAACTTCATATTTAGTAATTATCTTATTTTGCTTAGTAAAGTAGCTGGAATCTGAAGATGATTAAACAGGATTTATTTAATAATAAAAATAGCGGTGAGTGAATATGGCAAAAGTAATGGTAGTTGATGATTCGCCAACAGAAGTGCATGTTTTGCAAACCATGCTGACTAAAAATGGGCACACGGTTGTGGTCGCTACTTCAGGTGAAGAAGGTGTTGAGATGGCAAAAAAAGAATTGCCAGACTTGATTTTGATGGATGTTGTTATGCCGGGTATGAATGGTTTTCAGGCAACGCGACAAATATCAAAAAACACAGAAACAGCTTTAATTCCTGTGATTATGGTAACAACAAAAGATCAGGAGACAGATAAAGTTTGGGCAATGCGGCAGGGCGCTAAGGATTATATTGTGAAGCCAGTGCAGGAAAAAGCTTTGGTTGAACATGTGAACATGGTGCTATCAGCATAAATAATGTAATGGCGGCTTGTTTAGGAAAACGTTGACATGAAAATAATAAAATTTAAATAAATGAATACAAGTAGTAACCCTTTTGACTTATTGCTGGATCTGGAAAAGCGCACGCTTAAAGGCTTGAACAGCTTGCCTGCTGTTGATTTGATTGAAGAAGAGTGGGTAGGTGTTGGTTTTAGAATTGGAGATTTAAAATTAATTGCATCTATGTCAGAAGTTAAAGAAATTTTAGACCTGCCTGAATTTACATCGGTGCCTGGCGTAAAATCATGGGTTGTTGGTGTTGCAAATGTACGGGGTAGTTTGTTACCAATTTTAGATATGAAAACTTTTTTATTGGGTGAAGATATCAAGCGGCGACAAAGAGGTCGCGTTATTGTTATTGACTACAAAGGGTTTGATACGGGTCTTATTGTGGAAGAAATTTTTGGTATGCGGCATTTTAGAGAAAATGATGAAACCGATGATACTGTTGACGTGCATGAAGACATTTCGCCGTACATAGGAAAAACATTTAAGCAGAATGAAGAATATTGGCCAGTGTTTGGTTTTAATGAAATGGTACAAAATGAGCGATTCGCTCAAGCATCTTTATAAATAATAATAGATAAAAAATTAAAGAGAGTACTGATGATGTCAGCGATAGAACTGGCAGAAATAAGTTGATTGGAGAGAAAGCCTTATGAGCGCAGAACAAAAAAATATTGCAATTGGTAAACCGCTAATCGTAATAGGTGTATTGCTGGCAGTGTTTGTTATCCTTATGCTGGGTAGTTTGGTTTATGTGGCAGATAAACGAGCGACTTTACAACGTCATGTGGAGTTATCAGCTGAACAACTTTTGTTATCGCAGCAGATGGCAACTTTCTCTTTGGGTGCATCATCAGGTAGCGAAGAAGAGTTTGATCGCTTACAAATTTCTCGTACTAAATTCGACAATATTTTAAATACATATACTACGGGTGATATTGTTACTGACGCTATATCACTAGATTTATTGCCCGCACTTGAACGAGTTGAAGCCGATTGGCGTAACTACCGAAATAATATTGAAGTTATTATTAATGGTCGGCAATCGATTGCTGAAGTAAGAGAGTTGTATCAGGTTATTGAAAGTTTTATTCCACAAATGCTGACCTATTCAGATGAAGTAGTGGGTGTATTAATCAGGAAAAACGCATCTGCGCGTCAGGTTTATCTGGCGACTCGCCAAATGATGTTATCGCAGCGTATTAAAAATAATTTAAACCAGGTATTGGCTGGTGGTGAAGCGGCAGCGGCAGCGGCAGACAGATTTGGTCGAGACGCAGCATTGTTCGGTCGTGTGTTGGAAGGCTTGTTAAAAGGTTCAAAAGGTTTACGTATCAAAAAGGTAAAAGATAAGGAAGCAATTGCTAAATTGCGTGAAGTGGCGATGTTAATTAGTGCCGTAAGTGACAACATTGCAGGTATCCTCGAACTTTCACCAGAATTGTTTGAAGTAAAAGATGCCGCAGGTTTGGTGGGTGCAGATTCAGAAAAAATCTTAAAAACACTTAAAAAGTTTCAGGAAAAAATTATTGCTCAAGGTAAAGATCTTGACCAGATTCAGCTAGTTGGTGTTGGTTTTGGTGGTGTCGCAGTGTTACTCATTATTATTGGCGGTATTCTGTTACTGAGAGAAGCAAGGAAACGTGAGGAAAATGCACTAGAAAATAATCGACGGAATCAGCGAGCAATTTTACGATTACTTGATGAGATGGCGAACCTTGCGGATGGTGACTTAACCGTGCATGCGACTGTAACCGAGGAGATTACCGGTGCTATTGCCGACTCGGTAAACTTTACTATTGACGCGTTACGTAGTCTGGTAACAACAATTAACAGCACTGCATCGGAAGTATCGCTTTCAACAGAAAAAACACAACATACAGCGAAAGAGTTAGCGCAAGCGTCTAACAAGCAGGCACGTGAAATTGCGTCAGCCAGTGCTGCGGTCACGGATATGGCTGAATCAATGTTAACCGTTTCGCATGATGCAGATAACTCAGTAAACGTTGCGCAGCAATCAATGGATATTGCGCAAAAAGGAGCGCAGGTTGTACGCAACAGCATCGGTTCGATGGAAAAAATTCGTGAAAATATTCAGGAAACTTCTAAACGTATTAAACGTCTGGGTGAGTCTTCACAGGAAATTGGCGACATCGTAGGGTTGATTACTGAAATTGCCGATCAAACAAATATTCTCGCTTTGAACGCTGCTATTCAAGCATCGACTGCCGGTGATGCAGGTCGTGGTTTTGCGGTGGTAGCGGATGAGGTGCAACGATTGGCAGAACGTGCGGGTAACGCAACCAAGCAAATCGAAGGTTTGGTAAATACTATTCAGGCCGATACCAACGAAGCAGTTAAATCTATGGAGATGAGTACCGCGGGTGTGGTAAGTGGTGCGGCTATGGCGGAAGAGTCTGGTATTGCACTGAAAGAAATTGAATCTGTATCTATTGAGTTATCAAACTTGATTAAAAATATTTCGGGTTCTACCAAGCAGCAATCAAAAGTTGCGGTGTCGGTGTCCGATTCGATGAATGTGATTCAGGAAATCACGTTACAAACATCTGAGGGTACAGAGGAGACATCGAACTCGCTTACGTCGTTGAATGAACTTTCAGCAGAGCTAGGTCGTTCAGTATCTGGCTTCAAACTACCATCATCAACGGGTGAGGATAGTCATATTGAAACTGTTATCCTTGAAAAGCAGGCATAAGGTAATCTGGCGTAGCTTATATAGAGGATGGTCAGATTATGAATATTGATAATACTGTTGAATACAACTCTCTTAGCTGGGTTAAGGCACAGCTGGATGATGTGTTATCTGACGCGCAGACAAACCTCAATGAGTACATTGAGAATAAAACAGATCAAAATTTAGAACACTGTATAGAACATTTGCAGCTAATTTATGGCACTCTGCAGATGGTTGAAATATATGGTGCGGCTATGCTTGCTGAGGAAATGCAGCAAACAACCATCGCATTATTGGCCGGTGATGTTGAAAGTGTAGAGGATACATTTGATGTATTAATGCGCGCAATGTTGCAATTGCCTGACTATCTTGAAGGTATACAAGCAGGTAAAAAAGACGCGCCTATTACTTTGATGCCATTGTTTAATGATTTACGAACAGCGCGCAAAGAAGGTTTGTTGTCAGAAAGTGTTTTATTCTCACCGGATATAAAAAATGCAGAATTATTGGCTGATGGTTATGATGCCGAAGCTATAGAATCTGGCAAGCTTCAGATTGAAGTAAAAAAATTGCGTACACATTACCAGTTAGGCCTACTTGATTACATTCGTAATAAAAAAGAGCGTGTTGGTTTGCAGCGCATTAAGGCTGTATTAAGTGCGCTTGAAAAAGTATCCATCAATGCAGAAGTTCGTCATATGTGGATGGTTACAGGTGCGCTTATAGAGGGTTTATTAAATCAGGGTATTAGCACTAATTTAAGTATAAAAATGTTGTTAAGCGCTGTTGATAGGCAGTTAAAATTAATTCTTGATGATGGCGAGTATGCTTTTGAAAAAAATTATAATAGAGAGTTGCTTAAAAATATTCTGTACTATGTTGGACTTAGTGCAGTAGAGAGTAAAACGATCACTGCGGTTAAAAAAGCTTATCATCTAGCAGATTTAATCCCACAAGAATCAGAAGAAGCCGGCGCAATGATTGGCGGTTTAAATGCTGACTTGTTTGATACTGTGTCAAAAGGTATTACAGAAGATTTGATGAAAGTCAAAGATATTCTAGAGCTGTATATGCAAAGCAGTGAACAGGATATGGGACAACTAGCATCTGTTGGTGAACAGCTAGGTAAAATTGCAGACACCTATGGCATGTTGGGAATGGGTAATGTGCGTCAGTCTATTATGGATCAGCGTGATGTGATGCAGAGCATTGCCAGCGGTGACACTGAAATGAGTGAGCCGGTAGTAGCAGCTGTTGCATACGAATTACTAAATGCTGAGTCTGAGCTCAAAGATTATATCGCTGAGCGATCTGGTTTTATCGACATGAACCGCAATCATGAAGATCAAACGATACCTGCAGCTGAATATCGGCAAGTTATTTTCACAGTTGTTTCGGAAGGTTTAAAGAATTTTAGTGATGCAAAGGAAGCTTTATTGTCGTATATCACGGGCATTGGTGGCAAAGACCAGCTTGATATTATTTTAAATAAGTTGGAAGAGGTTCGCGGTGTCTCAATGATGCTGCCATTAGGCAGAGTAGAGTCACAAATTGAGAGGCTGCAAGAATATATCCGCGTTTCATTATTAGGCAATAATCATAAACCTGACGACAAGGAGCAAGATACTGTTGCAGATGTTGTTACTTCTGTAGAATATTTTTTTGAGGCATTATCAGAAGGCAGGCCAGGCGTTGAACAGGGTTTAAATGCTGGTGATGCTGCTGCTGATATTCTGGATGCGGTAACGCAATCTTATGGTGGTTCAGTTGTAGATGCGGCAAATACAGAAACAGCAGGATCAGAGGAAAAAAAAGATGAAAAAGTAGCGGCGGACAACACAAAAAAAAAGGAGACTAAAGTAAAGGCTGTGCCAGCAACACCTGCGATATCAGCAGAAGAGGTTGATAAGTACTCAATCCTTTCAGATGACGCAGACGAAGAAATTGTAGAAATTTTTATTGAAGAAGCGGTAGAAGTTCTTGGTGAATTACATACTTACTTGCCACAGTGGAAGTCAAATAATGACGATGAAGAAGCGCTAGCGGTTATTCGACGCAGCTTCCACACATTAAAAGGCAGTGGTCGGTTATTAGGCGCGGATCTTATTGGCGAGTTTTCATGGAAATTTGAAAATATGCTTAACCGCATTATAGACAATAAAATTATTGTTAGTGATCCTTTGTTTCACGTTTTAGATGAAGCACTTACTGTTTTACCTCAGTTAATCGAACAACTAAAAGGCAATCGCGAACCCATTAAAAACATGGCGCAATTAATGTCGTCGACTGATGCGTTAGCAGAAGGCCGAAAAGTGGCTGATGATGAGCCTGAACCTGTTGCCGAGACAATGGAAATAACGGGAGCTGATGCGCAGATTGTAGAAAATACCGTCGATGCAGATGCTCTATCACCTGAAAATGACAATATAACATCAACCGATACGACAGAATTGGATGGTGGTTTTGATATTGAACTAATTCCCGTAGAAGCTGATTCGTCTGATGCAGATATTTTTGAAGATGATGGCTTAATTGATTTATCGGTGGATGGTTCTATTGCTGAAGAAAATAATGAGTTTGAAATAGAAATTGAAGAGACTGAGGAAGAAACTGAGGTAGATACAAGTGTTTCAGATGAAACCCTTGAAATCGACCCAATGCTGCTCAAAATTTATTATGATGAAAGCATAAGTCATGTAGAAAATATAAGACAATTGCTTGAAGAATGTGAGCAAAAAAATCGGCCGTTAAAGGCTGATAAAGTTTTGGTACGTGCCTTTCATACGTTGTATGGCAGTGCCCGAACGGCTGAAGTAGAGGCTATTGCCGAACTAAGTGGCGCTGCAGAAAAATATATAAAAGCACGCCAGGAGAGTGGTGAAGACGATATTCCTGAAGAAGTAACAGCTGTGCTTAAAGAGGTCGAGCAGGCAATTAGTAACATGTTATCAAAGGTAGAGAATAACAGGTTGCCAACGAACGATAAAAACTTACAAGACAAGTTAAACAAAGTTGTTCAGCAGGAAATTCAGACGCAGTTGCAGCAGTCATGGCAGGATAATTCAGCCGCAGAAGGCAAGCCAGCGGTTGGTAAAATAACCAGAGACGTATCAGATGACGTGTCAAATGATGTATTAATAGATATGTCAGAGCTAGAACCTGTTGTCGCTAATGAAGATGTTGTCAGTGAAAATGTTGGCAGTGAAGTTATTGCAGAAGCACCAGTAGAAATGTCTTATGGTGATATCGATGATGAATTGATTGATATTTTCCTTGAAGAAGCTGAAGAGTTGCTTGAAAACTGTGAAGATACGTTAAGTGAAATAAAAAACACGCCGAATTCCACTGAACACATTCATCAGCTACAAAGAAATATGCACACTCTGAAAGGTGGTGCGCGTATGGCGGAGTTAACACCTGTAGGTGACTTAACACACAAGCTTGAATCGTTAGTTGTTTTAGTTGATGAGAAAAAAATTAATCCAAATAAAATACTGTTTGATTTATTCCAGGAATCGCTGGATGCCTTAACCGGAATGCTTGGTAATGTAAGAAAACGTGAAGCATTAGGATCAGCGAATAGTTTAAATAATCGTATTGAAATGTTAATGCGCGGTGAAGTTGAGGAAAAACGCTCAATTGAAAGATTTGATATTGAGCTAAGTGAATTAGAAGCTAGTGGTGATAAAGAATTAGAAGAAATTGATATTTCTGATTTGTTGCCTGAAAATGATGAAGTAGAAGTAAGTGATGAAAAAGTACCAGTAGTTCAACAGGATGAGGTGCCACTGGTCAAAAGAGTCAGTGCAGAAAAAAGTAGCATAAAAAAAAATGAGCAAGAAAGAAGCGGTCAAGAAAAAGAAAAGTCAAATTGGGGCGAGCGTACATCCGATGTAAATTTCACCGAATCTCATGAACAAGTACGTGTTCGCTCCGACCTGCTAAATAATCTTGTTAATTACGCAGGCGAAGTAAATATTTATCATGCGCGTTTGGGCAAACAAATATCAGACTTTGGTTATAACTTATCCGAATTGACACAAACTGTTGTACGTTTAAAAGAACAATTAAGAAAACTTGAAATTGAAACTGAAATTCAGATCCGTTCAGGCTATGAAAAAGAATCAGAAAACTTTGATGCAAATTTTGACCCGCTTGAAATGGATCAATATTCAACATTGCAACAATTATCCCGTAGCTTAAGTGAGACCGCAGGTGACGTAGAAAGTATTAATGAAATCTTAACGGATATTACACGCGAATCAGAAACACTATTATTACAGGAGTCACGAACCAGTACAGAACTACAAGAAGGTCTGATGCGAACACGAATGGTTCGTTTTGGTGGTTTATCCTCACGCCTTCGCAGAATCGTTCGACAAATTTCACGAGAGTTAGGCAAAGAAGTTGAAGTTGATATTATTGGTGATAACAGCGAAGTAGATCGCACAGTTTTAGATAGAATTATCGCGCCACTGGAGCACATGATTCGCAACGCAGTTGCTCACGGTATTGAATTACCCGAAGCAAGAAAAGCACTGGGTAAAGCTGAAACGGGAAACATCATTATTGATGTTGATCGTCAGGGTGCGGATATTGTGATTAAGGTTAAAGACGATGGTGCTGGAATTGATGTTGATAGAATTAGAGAAAAAGCATTAAAGTTAGGCTTCATGTCGGCTGATACACAATTGTCAGACCATGACACATTGCAGTTTATTTTACAGTCCGGGTTTAGTACGGCGGATGAAATAACTCAGGTCGCGGGTCGTGGCGTTGGCATGGATGTGGTTGATAGCGAAATAAAACAGCTTGGTGGTATTCTTGAAATTGATACCAGAGTGGGTAAAGGCACGGAGTTTAATATTCGCTTACCATTAACACTGGCAATTAATCAGGCATTGTTAGTAAACGTTGCGGATGATGTTTTTGCCATTCCACTATCAAGCATTGAAGGTGTGGTTCGGATTACAGGTCTTGAGTTACAACGTTTTTATGATAGTGAAAATAGCCATTATGAATTTAATGGCATCGAATATGAATTAAAACATTTAGGTGCTTTGTTAACAGGTCAGCAAGGTGATTATTCGAAACAATTACAGTTGTTCCCTGTTTTATTAGTGCATGTTGGTAATCAGTATTTTGCGCTACATGTTGATGACTTGATAGGTAGGCGCGAAATAGTAGTGAAACCTGTTGGTATGCAAATTGGTGGTATTCACGGTATTGCCGGTGCGACTATTTTGGCAGATGGGCGTGTTGTGCTTATTCTTGAAATGTCAGCACTTGTTGTTGCAGGTAGTCTATTTAAAGAGCATACCACTGCTTCTGAAGAAATCGTTGTAGTTCCCGATATTGCCGATGATAAGAAAACCATCATGGTTGTTGATGATTCTATTACTATTCGTAAAGTGACAGAGCGTATGCTTTTACGCTATGGTATTGAAGTAGTATTGGCAAAAGATGGTGTTGACGCAACTAGCCAGTTACAGGACTTTGTTCCTGATTTGATGTTGCTTGATATTGAAATGCCAAAAATGGATGGTTTTGAAGTGGCAACTTTTGTGCGCAATGATGAAAGGTTGAAAGATATGCCGATTATTATGATTACCTCTAGAACCGGTAGCAAGCACAAAGAAAAAGCAATGAAGATTGGTGTTAATCAATATCTTGGTAAACCATTCCAGGAAGATGATCTGGTGAAAAATATTAACGAAATTTTGCATACAGCTTATTAATTATAATAGCTGGAAAATAGTTGCAAAGTTATATCTGAGAATAAGTTATGGCAGAAGACTCACAATTAATTAAATGCATTATTCTTACATTGCGCAGAGAAAACGTTATTGTGCCAAATGCACTGGTAGCGGAAATTACTTCTGTTAGTGACGTTGCGGATGTGAAAAATGCACCGGATTGGTTTCTTGGTAATATGAAATGGCGTGGCGCTGACATACCATTACTCTCCTTTGAAGCATCGGGTGGTGAAAAATTTTCCAAAGTAAATCTAAATACTCAGGCTGTTGTGCTGTACTCTGTTGGTACTTCGGGTGCTAGCAGTGAAAATCCTTATCTGGCTTTAGTTATGTCTGGCGTACCACACGTTAGCCGTTTTACTCGTGAGCAAATAAAAACGGACGTGGATGAGCAGGAAGAGGGGCATCCAATGGTTGCGCAAAAAGTTCGTATTAATGGTGCGCGTGTTAGTATTTTAGATGTTGATGCAATGGTTGCAATGGTAGAAGAGTTGCAATTGGCTGCTTAAACACTTGCATTCATATCCTGCGCCAGCAGTGATTCAACAATTGGACAGTGTTGTCCATTTTTACCTGAATGACATTCACAAATTAGCTGGTCGAGTGTCGTACGCAGCGTTTGCAAATCTCTAATCTGTTGTTCAATCTTGTTGCGCTTTTTTTCCGCGCGAACCCTCACATCATCGCAATGACCATCGCCAATATTTAATAAATCGGCAATCTCGCGCAGGCTAAAACCTAAGTGTTGCGCGCGTTTGATAAATCGAATATTTTCAGCAACTTTATATGAATATTTGCGGTAACCGCTAGCTGGTGCTGCGGGTTCTGCAATCAAACCGATGCGTTGGTAGTAGCGAATAGTCTCAATATTAACTGCTGCCAGTTTAGCGAGACGACCAATGGTTAATTCTGGTTTTATTTCAATCATAAAGTATGCCCTTTTGTTGAAGTGGCTTGACTCTGTACTTAGGTACGGAGTTTATACTTAGTTATATCCAATGACCAGAGGTTCAAGATTATGAGTGCTATTAGTGTTTTTGACAAAGTTGGTTCCCTTGGTGGTTCGCTGGGCGCGGTTGTTTCTGCTATGGGTTGTGCAATGTGTTTTCCTGCGATTGCCAGCTTGGGTGGTGCTTTAGGTATGGGTTTTTTAAGCCAGTGGGAAGGTGTGTTTATCAATACATTGCTGCCGGTTTTCGGCTGGATTGTTTTGGTGCTTAATGCACTGGGCTGGTTTGCCCACAAGCAATGGCTGCGTAGCCTGTTAGGCATGGTTGGGCCGACGTTGTTACTGCTGTCGCTTTACCCGTGGTTTCAATATGGCTGGAGCACCTACGTGACGTATTCTGCTTTAGGTTTGATGGTTGCAGTTTCAATTGGTGATTTTTTCTACCCAGCTAATCGGCGTTGTGATGATAAGGCTTGTGCCACCTAACCGCATTTTAAGTCAAATACGATATAGACCAATATGAATAAAGCAAAACTACAAGTTGTCATTATAGGTACAGGTTCGGGCGCTTTTGCCGCTGCTATTAAAGCCGTTGAGAAGGGTGCGTTAGTTACCATTATTGAAGGCGCTGACATTATCGGCGGCACTTGCGTTAACGTTGGTTGTGTACCATCAAAAATAATGATTCGCGCCGGGCATATTGCGCATATTCAAAATCAACATAATTTTGCAGGCCTGCCGTTTAACCAGCCAGTAATTGATCGTAAAGCGATGGTGCAACAGCAGCAAAAAATGGTTGAAAAATTACGCTACGCAAAATACGAAAGCATTCTTGAGTCGAATCCTGATATAAATTTAATAAGAGGCATGGCGCGTTTTAAAGATACTAATACAGTACTGGTTACTCAAAAAAATGGTGATGAGAAAGAAATAAAAGCCGACCGTATTTTATTGGCAGTTGGCGCGCGCGCGATGATTCCAGATATTAGTGGTCTGAATAAAACGCCGTATTGGACATCGACAGAAGCACTGATTGCCGAAGAAATTCCAAAACATCTTGTCGTGCTCGGTGGTTCAGTTGTTGCGTTGGAACTGGCGCAAGCATTTCGCCATTTAGGTTCCGAAGTAACCGTGATGGCGCGTAGCACACTGCTTTCAAAAGACGATGCAGAAATTGGCAAAGAATTAAAGTCAGCACTAGAAAGCGAAGGCATAAAGATGCAGTTATATACCGTACCTTATAGCGTTAGTCATGATGGGGAAAAATTCACCGTCGGCACAGAAAAAGATGAGATTGAGTGCAATCAATTATTAGTCGCAACGGGTCGACGATCAAATTCCGATACTTTAGCGATAGAAAACGCCGGTGTTGCAGTTGCTGGTAACGGCAATATTATTATTGATGATTACATGCGCACTAATGTTGAAAACATTTATGCGGCAGGTGATTGCAGTAATCAACCACAATATGTTTATGTTGCTGCTGCCGCTGGTACACGTGCAGCACGAAATATGACGGGCGAAGATGTTGCGATTGATTTATCCGCAATGCCTGCGGTTGTTTTTACCGAGCCACAAGTAGCGACAGTTGGTCTGAGTGAGCAGCAAGCAAAAGCACAAGGTTTTAACGTTGAAAGCCGGCAGCTTGCGCTTGAAAATGTCCCCCGTGCTTTAGCCAATATGGATACGCGCGGTTTTATCAAACTGGTTGCCGAAAAAGAAAGCGGTAAAATTATTGGCTGTCAGGTACTGGCAAGTGAGGCGGGTGAAATAATCCAGAGTGCAGCGCTGGCGATTAGCAATAAAATGACAATAGAAAATTTGGCAAATCAGCTATTTCCTTATCTAACAATGGTCGAAGGTTTAAAACTAACCGCACAAACATTCAATAAAGATGTGAAACAATTATCTTGCTGCGCAGGTTAGTGCGTTAGTTGGCAGTCGTTAGTTAGCAGTCGTCTGTCGGCAGTTGGCAGTTAAAAATAAAATGGCTTAACAAAAAGTAGTCCGGTTCTATAGAGCTATGCCATTGTTTTTTTTACTGCCGATTGATAGCTGCCAACTTCTTCTTTGCGCAATTATTTGCAATATATTGTAATATACGGGTTGAAAATTACTGCATCTCGCTTTAATCCAAGTTTAATAATCGCGCCTTTCATTTATGCCGTATTCTGACCATATTATAGAGCTCTCTGTCATCGTGCCGACTTTCAATGAGCACCCCAATGTTATTCCTATGATAGAAAGTCTGGATGAGGCGCTGGGCGAACATCGATGGGAAGTGATTTTTGTTGATGATGATTCCCCCGATAATACTGCCAGCCAAATTCGAGAAATAGCGAAGCGTGATCCGCGTGTGCGCGTTTTACAACGTGTTGGCAGACGTGGACTTTCATCGGCAGCCATTGAAGGCATACTGGCAAGCTCAGCACCTTTTTGCGCAGTGATTGATGGCGATTTACAGCACGATGAAAAATTGCTGGCAGTAATGTTAAAAACGATTAAAAAAGAAAATCTTGATGTTGTTTCCGGCAGCCGTTATGTTGAAGGTGGCGGTCTTGGTGACTGGCAGGCATCACGCGCCAAAATAAGCAAACTGGCAACGCGTTTAAGCCGTGCGGTATTACATGCTGACTTAACCGACCCAATGAGTGGCTTTTTTATGATACGCCGCAGTGCATTTGAAAAACGCATGCACAATTTATCCGGCATTGGTTTTAAAATTCTGCTGGATATTTTTGCTTCTTCCAAAGAGCCATTGAAGTACCGCGAATTACCTTACCAGTTTCGCTCACGTCAGGCGGGTGAAAGCAAACTCGACAGTCAGGCAGCATGGGAATATTTTATGTTGTTGTTTGATAAGTTGATCGGGCATATCGTTCCCGTGCGATTTGTTGCCTTTACACTGGTTGGTGGTGCTGGTGTTTTTGTGCATATGTTTATCGTATGGTTAATGCTTAATTATATGGGCACAACATTTACTGCTGCACAAACAACCGCAACCCTCATCGCCATGACAACGAACTATACAATGAACAATATTCTGACTTATCGTGATATGCGCTTAACTGGCTGGGATTGGATAAAAGGCTGGGTGTCATTTACGCTTGCGTGTAGTGTTGGCGCACTGGGTAACATTGGTATCGCCACTTATATTTTCGCGCAGGATACGACTTGGGTGTGGGCATCATTGTCAGGCATTGTTGTTGGCGCTGTTTGGAATTATGCGGTCACTTCTGTTTATACCTGGAAAAAACCAAAGACCGCTTAATTTTTTGATACTTCGCGCAGGACTCATTAAATTGTAAATCGAATGCTGCAAACACTTAAACAACTTTATTTCGAAATACGCACGCCAGCTGCCGTACCAGGTACTGGTAGTTTTGCTATTGCTAGTCTAGCGATAGTTATTGATCTTGTTGTCACACTTAGTTTATTTCATCTAGGAAATTCAATAGCGATTTCGCACACCTGTGGTTTTATTGCAGCGGGTTCTTCATTATTGATACTTCGTTTTTTAGGTTTTGATAAAACAACTGTTACCATCACGGGCGATACAAGTTTTCAAAAAACCTTGTCCGTGCTAATTTATTTTTTGGTGCAAACAGCTATTCGTGGCGGCAGCATTGTTAGCATGAATCATTTTGGTTTGCCTGAATTGCAGGCGTTAGGCTTAGGTATTTTAGTTGCAACTATTATTGGCAGTTATAGTAGCGGCTTGTTACTTAGTCGGACAAATCATCAATCGCTTTATTCTTCAAACTGGCTTAGTTTAGGTATTACGCTAGCAGTTTGTATTTTTGCACTGCGATTGGTTTTTCTTGGGGGAATGGAAGTGATACCGCAAGAAGCTTACTACTGGAATTATGCGCAGCACATGTCACCGGGTTATCTCGACCACCCACCACTGGTTGCTGCCACTATTTATAGCGGCGAAGCATTGTTTGGGCATAATGCTTGGGGCACGCGAATTGGTGCATTTATTTATGGTTTAATTTTTATATTTATTTTTTACCGTTACGCACGTTTGCAGGTTGATCAAACGTGTGCAGTGCTTGCCAGTGTTTTTGCTCTGTCGCTGCCTTATTTTTTTCTTGGCACCGGCTTTTTAATTGCTCCCGATTCACCACTTGCATTGGCATGGGTGATGGCGTTATATTTTTTCTATCGTGTGTTGGTTAATAATGAAATGCGCGCCTGGTATGGCATTGGTTTGGCAATGGGCATTGGTATGCTTTCAAAGTACACCATTGTTTTGTTGGCACCGGCGGCGTTGTTGTTTATCATCATTGATCCGCAGTCACGTAAACACCTGCTACGTAAAGAGCCTTACATTGCGGTTATTATTGCAGCATTAGTTTTCTCACCGGTTATTTACTGGAATGCAATAAATGACTGGGCATCTTTTATGTTTCATGCCAGCGACCGTTTTGAAGAAGAACCGAAGTTTTTTTTATGGATGATGCTAACGAATATTTTAGCAATGGTCACGCCTTTGCCGCTGTTAGCATTGCCTTATTTATTTACCACAAATGCTACTGTTGAAGATGAATCGTTAGCGATGCAGGTTAAATCATCAATTAAGTCACCATTTACTCCGCGTGTTCGTTTGTTTATAGGGGTTTTTTTATTGTTGCCCATGTGCGTATTTGCCTGGAATGCATTAAAAAATGAGCCGCGTTATAATTGGACAGGTCCGTTATGGATTACGCTGCTGCCGATGCTTGCGTGGCTGGTCGTCCATGCAAACAGATTACGCTGGCATTGGTCTGGTTGGTTGCTAAATAAATTAACAGCGCCATTGCTTTTTTTACTCATCGGCTTATACGCGATTCTTCTGCATTTTATTAGCCTTGGTTTGCCCGGCGTAGATTTTCCAAGAGGTGCTGCTCGTTTGGTAGGTTGGCCAGAAATTTCTCAAAATATATTGGCGATACAACAAGGACTGCCAGCGAGTAAAAATCGCGTTGTTGTTGCAGGCATGGATAAATATTTTATTGCCAGCAAATTATCTTATTATGGTACGGAAGAATTTCTTGGCAATAATAATAAATTACAGGTAACGGGCAACCACTTGTTTGGTGATAACAGTTTGATGTTTGCTTACTGGAATCCGGCAGAAGAGTTTAAAGGCAACACGGTTATTATGCTGTCACGTTCTGAGTCCGATCTTTCTGATAAACGGCTAAAACCTTATTTTGAAAAATTATCGCCCACTGTTGCTGCTTTCCCCGTATATAAAGATGACTTAGGTCTACCAGAAAAAACTATTCGTGAATATTATTCGCGTATTGGTTTTGCTTATAAACCGATAATGCCTTAGAGTGGTTTGTTGCTTATTGTCAGTCTGTGTTTAAAATGAGATAACAAAATCAAATGAACAGGAAATAAAATGTCTGAAACAACAGTTTATAAAGTCGGTGGTGCTGGTTGCGGTGCCTGTATTTTAAAAATAAAAAATATCGTAGAACCACTTGCCGGTGTTGACGAAGCTAATTTTGATTTAAAATATAATACGCTAACCGTAACCGGAAAACACAATCAGGAAGATGTTGTTGCCGCAATGGCATCGGGAAAATTTACGGCTGAAGTTATGATTGGTGAGTGATACCATTAGTGGTATTTGGCTCAAGCGGGTCAATACTAATAAAGCTCTCAATATAATTTTCACATTTCTAAAAGGAGATTAAGATGTATTTTGAAAATAAAAAACTATTAAAGCCACCTGTTAACCGTGCTGCTTATAGTGACCGAACTGCCTGGTTAATGGCTGAAATGGCTCGTCTTGCATATTTCAATTTTGAAGGGAGTTTAAACATTGATGATATTGCAAAATCACTAGCAGGTGAATCAAGCGAAAAAACGATTAAAGATGTTTTAAGCAAGCTGATTGATGATAAACAACAAACCAGTGATAAAGCTAAAAAAGAGCTGGATAGTTATTTAACTCTCAGTGAGTTTACATTAGTTGACGTGTTCAATACCGAAGGCACTCAGGCATTTCTTGCGTCAAGTGATACTTATGGCATGAATGTACTGGCTTTTAGAGGCACTGAAGCTGATATAAAAGATATAAAAGCAGATCTAAACGGGGTTACTATTGAAATAAATGGTGCCACAATTCATAGTGGCTTTTACAATGCATTCAATTATGTAAAAAAAGATGTTGAAACAGCGTTGCAATCGCTAAGCAGTAATGGTTACCCCTTATATGTTACAGGTCATTCGTTAGGCGGAGCACTTGCATTACTGGCAACAAAGTTTCTTGCTTCTGACAGTTTGGGTGCATGTTATACCTATGGTAGCCCAAGAGTTGCTTCTTCCCTTTTTGGTGATGATATAAAAACACCCATTTACAGAATCGTAAATGCCGCTGATTTAGTGCCTCGTGTTCCTCCAGCCTATGTTCAGTATTTTCTTATCGCAATATTTGAAATAGCACATATACCGTTTATAAGTAGCGCAATAGTAAAGCTGCTTGAAAAAACTGTTGGTTATCGTCACCATGGCGACATGCGTTTTCTAACTGCATGCAACACTGATTATAGCGATTTAAGACTACTACAAAATCCAACCATTATTGACAGAGCGCTTAGACTAACTAAACGTTTGCTTGCCACAATGTTTAAGGCAGGCGCTACAGATCATTTTATAAAAACATACAGTAATAAGTTAGCCGCCTATGCGGAACGACGAAATTAAAGTGCAAAACTGAAGTTATGGCTGACGAGTAATGCAACTAGCAATGCCTGACTCAAGTGAGCCAATATTTAAATCCAGGTCTATTGCTTCAATATAACTATTAAGCGGTTGCTTAATATTTTTTTTAAGTTGTGTGACATCAACTTGTCTGGTTGAATAATTCAACAGATAATATCCCTCTGCTGTTTGAACAATGCCTTTTAGGCGCAGAATATTCACTGTGCTGAGCCAGTGTTTTAATGCCTCAATATCAAAGCGTGTATTTTCAGAATAGTGAAAAGTATGCGTTTGCCAGTTTTTTGATGGCGTTTCTGAAAACGTTCCTGAACTTGCTTCTGAAATAGTTCCTGAAAGCGCTTTAAATGAAAATTTCTGTTTATGTGGTTGATGTTTATAGTCTAACCAGTCAGTATTTAACTGCCCATTCGTTGTGCTTGCAATATGTGTTTTTTCTGGTTTGAAAGTGCTGGCTAGCTGCTGAAAAGCTTGTAGCGCTTCTGCTGATGCAAGGTCAGTTTTATTGGCAACTAAAATATCTGCAAATTGTAATTGCTCATTGAATAAGTCATTTTCCTGATAGTTTTTATTGATTAAATGTTCGGGGTCAAGCAGGCAAATACCGGCTTTTAATTTCAATACATTATTAAAATCTTTGCTGCTCAATGTTTTTAAAACGCCAGCAGGATGACCAACGCCGCTGGATTCAATAATAAGACGGTCAGGTTTTGTTTCGCGCAGTAGTCGATTAACAGCGACTTGTAATGGCAAGCCTTGTGCGCAGCACATGCAACCGCCGGGTATTTCTTTTACTGCAATACCGTTTGATTGATAAACCTGACCGTCAATGCCAACTTTGCCAAACTCGTTGACCAGCACTGCCCATTTTGTCGTGTCAGATTTTTTTGAAAATAAATTCAGTATTGCCGTTGTTTTTCCTACGCCGAGAAAGCCGGAAATAATATTCGTCGGAACGTTACATATTTTTGAAGGCATGGAGATGATATGTTCATGGGTTATTTTCGTGGACAGCATTCATCATAGCTTTGAATGCCTTTACCTTTTTCGTACCAAGCAGCGCTTGAGTTTATCACGCGCACAGCAAATAACATGATAGGTACTTCAACAAGTACGCCAACAACTGTCGCCAATGCCGCGCCGGATTTAAAACCAAAGAGAGCAATAGCGGTGGCGACGGCCAATTCAAAAAAATTACTGGCACCGATTAAGGCAGAGGGACCAGCAATACAATGCGGTGACTTTACTGCGCGATTCATTAGATAAGCTAGCCCTGAATTAAATAATACTTGTATAAGAATAGGGATGGCTAGTAGCACGATTACCAGTGGTTGGTTTATTATTTGCTCGCCCTGAAAACCAAATAGCATTATCAATGTGGCAAGTAATGCAGTTAACGACCAGGGGTGTAGTGTTTTTAATGTTTTATCCAGTTTCTTCTGACCGTTGTCGCGGCTTAGTAAAAATTTTCGCCATAAAGTGGCAATGATTAATGGCACGACAATATAAAGTAAAACAGAAAGTAGCAGTGTTTCCCACGGTACGTAAATAGAAGATATACCAAGCAGTAGTGCCACGATAGGTGCAAAAGCAAAAATCATAATGACATCGTTAAGTGCAACTTGTGACAGAGTGAAATGTGGTTCGCCTCTTGAAAGATTGCTCCATACAAAAACCATCGCTGTGCAAGGTGCGGCAGCTAGTATAATTAAGCCCGCGATATAACTATCGATTTGATCTTCTGGCAACCAGTCGTAAAATAAATAGCCGATAAAAAACCAGCCCAGTAATGCCATCGAAAAAGGTTTTACGGCCCAGTTAATAAATAAAGTGACACTAATTCCGCGCCAATGTTGAGTAACATTTTTGAGTGCCTTCAAATCAATTTTGAGCAGCATGGGAACAATCATTAACCACAGTAAAACAGCAACAGGTAGATTGATTTTTGCGATTTCAAAATCAGCAATGCGGTGAAAAAATTGCGGTATTAAATGTCCAAGGCCAATACCAGCAATAATGCAGAGTGCTACCCATAATGTTAGGTAGCGTTCAAAAAATCCCATGCTAGCGGCAGGATTTTTTTTAGCTGTGGTTATAGGGTTATTAGAATTATTGGCTGAATTACTGGTTGAATAGCGAGTAAGTAGATCCTCCACCCTAAATTTAATATCATCACGGCTGGCACGAAACACATTCATTATTTCTTCTTCACTGCCGCTTGCTTTGGCAGGGTCATCTAGTGGCCAATGCTCTTTGTTTGTACCGGCGGGCAATATGGGGCAGTGTCCATCAGCGTGACCGCAGACGGTGACCACAAGGTCTGCATTTTGTAACATGGCAGTGGTAACTTTCGTTGATTCTTGCTTTGAAACGTCAATACTAACATCCGCCATTATGGTAATGGCGCGTGGGTTTTTACCGTGTGTCTCAATACCTGCCGACTGAATTTCGTATTGATTTTTAAATAAAGATTCGTTGTACCATTTCGCCCAGCCTTCAGCGATTTGCGAACGACAGGAATTTCCGGTGCATAAAAATAAAATGTTGAATGGTTTTTTCATATTAATTTATTAGTGGCTTATTGGTGATGTGTTGCTAAAGAAAATATTTCTAAAAAAAGTGTTTCAAGAACAACATTTAAACTCTGGTCGATTGTCCATTGTGCTGAGTATTTTTTTATCGGATATAAAAGGTTCTGTTTCTCGGATACTATCCAGCGTTGTTTGCAAAATACTCAGCGCCCACGATTGCAAATCTGGGTTAATGCGGTAGTACATCCAGGTACCATTGCGGCGAGCCACTAAAATTCCAGCATCGCGTAAATGTGCCAGATGGCGTGAAATTTTTGGTTGCGATAAATCTAAGGCGTGTGTCAGTTCGCAAACGCACAGTTCGCCTTCTGCTTGCATTAGCATTAAACATCGTAGCCGAGTGCTGTCGGCAAGCATTTTGAAAAAGTGGTCGGCTTCATTTAACATGAAGCATAATATACGCTTACCCATATATATGTTCAAGCGTATATTTGTAACAGTTTGTTTATTTTTGTGAAATTTTTCTTGACATGGAGTTGACTTCAACTTGTATGATGTTATTAATGTTTCTTAAGATGTTTATTTTTATGAACTCAGTTTTTATCCACATACAATTAGATAAAAAAATACTGGCAGTTACTTTGTTGGCTCTGATGGGGTTTGGCAGATCCATACCTGTTTACAGCGCGCCAATTACTTTCAATACAGCGCTGCCTGTTGCCGAAGGTCAGTTTCTTGCTCGTGGACAGTTCATTGTTAACCAATCTGGCAACGACCCAAGCGGCGTAGACAGAAACCGTGCTGCCAGCACAACGGTTTCGGTACTGGCTTATGGCGCTGACAGTAAGTTAGCGTTATTTGGTATTTTGCCCTACCAAAATAACACACTTAAACTCACCGTGGGTGGGCAACGTGTGACGCGTTCTGCTACTGGCTTCGGTGATCTTACGGTTTTTGGTCGTTACACAGTCGTCAAACGTGACTGGCCGGGGCGCAATTTTCGAGTAGCACCGTTTGCCGGTATAAAAGCACCGACAGGCAATGATGATGAAAGTGATAATTTTGGTCGTCTGCCGCCAGCGGTGCAAGTTGGTAGTGGTTCATGGGATCCTCTTGCAGGCGTGGTGCTAACCTATCAGACGTTGGCATATCAGCTTGATGGGCAGTTTAGTTATCAAATAAAAAATGAGGCGAATGGTTTTGAAGCCGGTGATGTTGCACGGCTTGATGCTTCTTTGCAATATCGTTTATTGCCAAAAAAATTTACCAGCGGCGGGTTGCCTGATTTTTTGTATGCGGTGCTTGAAACAAATTTAATTAATCAACAGAAAAATCGCGTGAACGGAAACGAGGATGATAATTCTGGTGGCACTCGATTGTTTTTAGCGCTGGGCTTGCAGTATGTAACAAAACGCTGGATTGCTGAAACTTCGCTGCAAGTTCCAGTGTCACAAAACCTAAATGGTAACGCATTAGAAAATGATTACATTGCTCGCCTCAGTGTGCGTTTTAATTTTTAAATGAGTAGTAAAACCGAACTCTCAAGAGGTTATTTAATGATGAAGATACGTAATAAATTTTTACTGGCAGCAATATTGTTGCTAACAATGATAACAACAGCGCAAGCAGAAACAACCGTGTATTCCATTCGTGTCGATGGTTTGGCTTGTCCTTATTGTGCTTATGGCATTGAGAAAAAGCTAAATGAAATTGAAGGTGTGAAATTTATTAATATGGATTTAGAAAAAGGCATCGTCACGACAGAAGCATATGATGTGAAACTGGAAGATGAAAAATTACAGCAGTTGTTTCAGGATGCCGGTTTTACATATCGAAGTAAGCAGGAGAAAATTAAGTGAAGGGTGTCCAAAGCAAGGATTATAGCCAAAGGTTCGGTTGGCTGACTTTATTTGCTAGTAGCGGCACACTGATATGTTGTGCTTTGCCAATCATCTTGGTAACACTTGGCATGGGCGCAACCGTTGCGGCAATGACTAGCGCACTGCCATTTTTAATTGTGCTAAGTCAGCATAAAATATGGGTATTCATTTTATCAGGATTAATGCTTGCAGTATCTGCCTGGTTTATTTATCGTCCCAATCAAAGTTGTCCTGTTGATTCGCAGCAAGCGAGGATTTGTCAGACATCAAAAATTTGGAATAAACGTATTTATTGGTTTTCAGTTATCATTTGGGGCGTTGGTTTTTTTGCAGCTTTTGTTGCACTGCCTTTACGAATGGCGCTGGATATTTAATGATGGCTTTCTATGAAAAAAACAACAAGAGAAAATACAAGAGGAAAAATAATGAATTTTTTTATTAATATCAAAAGTTTGTTGCTGATTATGTTATTTGCTACCGTAAACTTTAATGTTTGGGCAGAAACCTATAATTATCATGCCGATGTAAAAGGTATGGTTTGTGCTTTTTGTGCTTATAGTGTGAGTAAAAATGTTAGTAAGTTGCCGGGTGTTGATGCTGATTCGGTTAATGTGGATTTGAAAGGTGGTAGCGTTACTTTTAGATCAAAAGAAAAAGTGGAAGAGAAAAAGCTGGCGGAATTATTTGGTGAGTCGGGTTTTGCAGTGAGTAATTTAACAGTAACGACAAACGTAGTTGCTAGCAAAAAATTAGCAAAAAAACCGAGCCTGGAATTGCAGATAGATATTTTTAAAGTTGATCAGTTAACCGGTGTTATCGAAGCAATTGGAAATATTGCAGCAAGTACGCCATCACGGTTAGTTATTAACGCACCGTTGACGCAGGAAGATATTGTACTAAAACCGCTGTTAATGGGTCGTCAACAAGTCATTAAGGTGCGGTTTGTTCCAACAGAAGAAGAGATTATTAAAGTGCAATTATTTGATGCGTCCTAAAAATAAACGACCCCGCTGTAAGCGGACGGGGCATATATTATTGATGACGGCGATTGTCAAGATAGTTGCCTTCTGTTTGAGACGCGCCGTAAATATGTCCTTGCCGTCGATGGTCTCAAACAGGGGGCAACTTCGTTTACGCAAAACTTGGTGCATCCTAAATTAAAAATCACCCCATAACATTTGCAATGCGCTAATCACAGCGGGGCCTGCTGTTTCTGTGCGTAAAATTCGTGGGCCAAAGCGAATGTCTGTGAAATTGTTTTCTTGCAAAAAAATAGTTTCATCATCATTCAGCCCACCTTCGGGGCCGATAAATAATTCGATGGTTTGTTGATTATTGTTTGCATCTTTTAGTGAGGTATCTGCTTCGGGGTTTAAAGTGAATTTCTGTGCTTGCGAATCTAATAATGCATGTACATCTGCCAGCGAAGTTATTTCTGTTATTTCAGGAATAAAACACCGACCAGATTGTTCGCAGGCACTAATGGCGACTTTGCGCCAGTGTTCTAATTTTTTTATTTTTTTATCGTCTGCCAACCGACTATTCGAGCGTTGGCAAATCACTGGGATAATTTTATTTACGCCAAGCTCAACTGATTTTTGAATGGTGGCTTCCATTCGGTCTTGTCGCGATAAACCTTGTATCAGAGTGATAGATAAATTTGATTCGTTGTCGATTTGTATTTTTGATTCAATGCTAACGAATGTTTTTTTTGCATTGGTATCTAATGTTTTGCACGAATAGTCGAAACCGTCGCCATTAAATAAAATAATAACAGTGTCTTTTTTTGTGCGTAAAACACGGATTAAATGATTGGAAGCGTTGGCATCGAGTTGTATGGTTTTTCCACACTCTAAGCTTTCAGGGAAGTATAAACGTGTGATGCGCACGATGAAGTTTCAGCCTTAAAGGGAAAGGTTTTTCCGAATGGCGTTGACGCTGTCTGCTCGGTTTAATGTGTAGAAATGTAATCCCGGCACGCCTTGTTCCAGTAGCTGGTTACATAAGTTGCTAACAACATCGAGTCCAAATGCTTGCAGACTACCACTGTCATCGGCGTAAGCTTCCAGTTGTTTTTTAATCCATTGCGGAATTTCTGCACCACAGATATCTGAGAATCTTGTCAGGTTGGCAAAGTTTGTAATCGGCATAATGCCAGGTGTTACCGGAATCGTAATATTATTTTTCTGACAGTTATCCATAAAGCGCAAATAAGCATCAATATTATAAAAATATTGTGTGATTGCGCCGTTAGCACCAGCGGCAACTTTATTTTTAAAATGTTTAAAATCACTTTGCGGTGATTCTGATTCCGGGTGGTATTCGGGGTAGGCAGCGACTTCGATGGTGAAGTGGTCACCGGTGGTTTTGCGGATAAATGATACCAGCTCATTCGCGTGAGACAGTTCTTTAGTTGACTCGCCCGTTTCTGGTATGTCACCACGAAGTGTCACTAGACGAGTAACGCCTAGTGATTTATAAATTTCGAGCAAATCATTTAACTGCTGCTTGCTGGAGCCGATGCATGAAATATGCGGCGCAACACTGATGTTTTTTTTAGTCAGTAGCTTTACGATTTCCAACGTGCTGTCGCGCGTGGTTCCGCCAGCACCAAAAGTGACAGAATAATACGCGGGTTGAAATGCGTCGCTTAATGATTGCTGCGTTGTTAATAATTTTTCGACACCGGCTTCCGTGCGTGGTGGGAAAAATTCACAACTAAGCGTTGCTTTTTTGTTGCTGCTCATTATATAAACTCAATGATATCCAGAGGGATATTTAGTAGCGGTAATGCTCAGCCTTGAATGGGCCTTCAACAGGTACGTTAATGTAGTCAGCCTGTTCTTGTGATAACGCCGTTAAGTTCGCGCCGACTTTTTTCAGATGCAAACGCGCTACTTTTTCGTCGAGAATTTTTGGCAGGATGTAAACCTGATTCTCGTAGCTTTCACTGTTTTTGTAGAACTCGATCTGCGCCATCACCTGATTGGTGAAAGAGGCTGACATCACAAAACTTGGGTGACCCGTTGCGCAACCTAAATTAACTAAACGGCCTTTCGCTAAAATAATAATGCGTTTGCCGTCAGGGAAAATCACGTGATCAACTTGTGGTTTGATTTCAACCCACTCGTATTTTTCCAGTGATGCGATGTTAATTTCTGAGTCGAAGTGACCGATGTTACAAACGATGGCTTCGTTTTTCATTGCTGCCATATGATCGTGATCGATAACATTAACGTTGCCAGTAGTGGTGACAAAAATATCGCCCATGCTTGCCGCGTCATTCATTTCAACAACGCGGTAACCTTCCATTGCTGCTTGCAATGCACAGATTGGATCGATTTCAGTAACCCAAACCGTTGCGCCCATGCCTTTAAATGCTTGCGCGCAGCCTTTGCCAACATCGCCGTAACCGAGTACCACACAAATTTTGCCAGCAATCATTACGTCCGTTGCACGTTTGATACTGTCGATTAATGATTCGCGGCAGCCATATAAGTTATCAAATTTAGATTTTGTTGCTGAGTCGTTAACGTTCATTGCAGGGAACAGTAGCTCACCTTTTTCCTGCATTTCGTATAAACGATGAACACCAGTGGTGGTTTCTTCAGTAACACCTTTTACGCTTGCAGCAATATCTTGCCACATGCTAGAACCATCAGAAATCGTGCGACGTAAAACATCAAGAATCGCTTTGTATTCTTCGTTGTCGTTATCTTTGGTTGCTGGGATGCCGCCGGCTCCAATACCTTTAGATTCAAATTCTGCGCCTTTATGAACCAATAAAGTTGCATCACCACCGTCATCTAAAATCATGTTTGGCAGTTGACCGTCAGGCCATGTTAATGCCTGTTCGGTACACCACCAGTATTCTTCGATGGTCTCGCCTTTCCAGGCAAACACAGGAATGCCCTGCTCAGCGATAGCGGCGGCAGCGTGGTCTTGTGTTGAGAAAATATTGCAGGAAACCCAGCGAACTTCTGCGCCCAGTGCAACCAGTGTTTCGATTAGCACAGCGGTTTGAATTGTCATGTGAATACTGCCCATGATGCGGCAGCCAGCTAAAGGTTGTTCCGCGCCAAATTCTTCGCGCAATGCCATCAGCCCCGGCATTTCGGTTTCGGCAATGCGGATTTCTTTGTGACCCCATTCGGCCAGTGAAATATCAGCGACTTTGTAGTCTTGTGAATCGTTTGTGTCTACGACGGCATTCATGCTCATCTCCTAATCAAAAAATTAAAGAAATGAGCGCCGTTGTTATCAAAGATACGTCCCCGTAATAATGGGGAGGATTCTTGTTTCTGAGCCTGACAGAATGCTGGTTAACTACCAGCGGCTGTTGCAGCGCCCCTCAGAAATGTGGAACGTATTATATAGTAGCTACAGGCCTGCTGCATCTTTTAATGCATCCGCTTTGTCGGTTTTTTCCCAGGTGAATTCTGGCTCTTCGCGACCAAAGTGTCCGTAAGCGGCGGTCTTTTTGTAGATTGGGCGTAACAGATCCAGCATATCGACGATGCCACGTGGTTTTAAGTTGAAGTGCTCACCAATTAATTCGACAATTTTTTCATCAGCAATTTTTCCGGTGCCAAAAGTTTGAATAGAAATCGATGTTGGGTTCGCCACGCCAATGGCGTAAGAAATTTGCACTTCACATTTGTCAGCTAAACCGGCAGCAACAATATTTTTGGCAACATAACGACCAGCATAAGCTGCGGAACGATCAACTTTTGAGGGGTCTTTTCCAGAGAAAGCACCGCCACCGTGACGCGCCATGCCGCCGTAAGTATCGACGATAATTTTACGACCAGTTAAACCACAGTCACCAACAGGGCCGCCGATGACAAAAATGCCAGTCGGGTTGATGTGGAATTGTGTGTTTTTGTCGATCCATTCGCTGGGTAATTCAGGCAATAAAATCTCATCCATAATCGCTTCGCGCAAATCTTTGTATTTAATATCGGGCGAATGCTGTGTTGATAAAACGACCGCGTCAATGCCGACAGGTTTGTCATTTTCATAACGGAATGTCACCTGACTTTTTGCATCCGGGCGTAACCAGGGCAGGGTACCATTCTTGCGTAATTCAGCCTGGCGTTTTACCAGACGATGCGCGTAGGTGATTGGTGCTGGCATTAAAACATCGGTTTCATTGCTGGCATAACCGAACATTAAACCCTGATCGCCCGCGCCTTGTTCGTGATCGGATGATTCATCAACCCCAGCAGCGATGTCGGCAGATTGTTTGTCGATGGAAGTGATGACCGCGCAAGAGCCGTAATCAAAGCCCATGTCTGAACTGTTGTAGCCGATTTCTTTCACGGTGTTTCTTACTACGTCCTGCATATCAACCCAAGCTTCAGTGGTGATTTCGCCGGAGATAACAACCATGCCAGTGTTAATCATGGTTTCGCAGGCAACGCGTGCTTTGTTGTCCTGCTCAAAAATGGCATCGAGAATTGAATCAGAAATCTGGTCGGCAACTTTGTCAGGATGCCCTTCGGAGACTGATTCGGATGTAAATAAATAATCGCTCATGTTAATAACCTTTATAAAATATCTGTGTTGTTTGTTTTTAGGTGGGTTCGACGCACCGCCTTCCTGGCTCTTTGCGTCATACGGTCCATCCATGGACGTAAAAAAACCCGTGTTAGCTTTTGCTAAAACGGGTTTTCGATAAATTCTGTTGTCGAAACTAGTTTTAGCGGAATTTATATAGCGCTCGCAATCTGAGACAAATTAGCGCTGTTTGATTGGTATTATGCATTAAAAAAGCCATGTGTCAAATGTTATGGAGCCTCTTGTATGGTTCAATTCATCCCGAGTTCGAGTAAAGTGAGAGCCAAGCTTTAGCGGCAACTAAAGCCTTCTTATGCTTTTGGTTGAATATCTATTGACCACCAAAGGTTTTGAGTTTCCATGCAGGGTTAAATGCAAATTTAAAAATAAAAAAGGCTTAAGGGCACCTCTATTAATTGATTGCACCCTCTGCGTGGCCTGAAGCATGTAGCGGCAAGGCATGAGTCGCAGTATAATGGTTATTCCATTTTCAAGGCTCATAACGCCGCAGATGCATGCTTCAGGTCGCGCCCTACGGGGCTTTAAGCTCAGCCCAGACTCTGCGTTGTACTTTCTTGACAGGCAATAAGCATGGCTTCAAAAGTACGCCTTGATTCTGAGCTGAGCTTAAAGCCAGAGGGCGCAATCAATTAATAGAGGTGCCCTTAATACTATTAGATCAAACCAGAGCTGTTGACAAATGTAGGTTGGTTAAAAAATTAGGCTCAATTGATGAAGATGCTAAAATAGAATTATGCAATACTCTGCAAGAGTTATTCGCATATTAAAACTGAGCTAACAAATTGTTTAACACTGACCGTTTTTACACATCGTATTAGAAAGTGCATGGGCGAGCGCGTATTCAAGGCTTTTGAGCAAAGCATCATATGTTATGCAGTTACGTGTGGAAGCGCTGGGTGTGGTGTAGATGATGGGGCATTAGCAAAAATTTTCATAATGCGTTATTTTGCCATGTTACAATTATGCAAATATAATAATACTTTAATACTTTAAAGTAAGGACAACGGGCTTGAGCGACATTTTGGTCAAAATTCGGGATTTACATTTCAGTCGAAGCAATCGAAAAATTTTCGATGGTTTGTCGATGGATATTCCGCGTCAGGGCGTGACTGCGATTATGGGCCCTAGCGGCACCGGTAAAACCACCTTATTGAAATTGATTGGTGGGCAATTAACACCTGATTCTGGATTGATTGAAGTGGATGGTTTGGATGTGAATCAGTTATCGACACGCAAATTGTTTGAACTGCGCCAACGCATGGGCATGTTGTTTCAGAGCGGTGCGCTGTTGACGGATTTGTCGGTGTTTGAAAATGTGGCGTATCCGCTGCGTGAACATACAAAATTAAATGAAGCGATGATTCGACACTTGGTTCTGTTGAAATTAAATGCGGTTGGTTTGCGTGGTGCCGCTGAGCTGTCACCGTCTGAGCTGTCTGGTGGCATGGCACGGCGTGTGGCATTAGCACGGGCGATTGCATTGGATCCGATGATGATTATGTATGATGAACCGTTTACAGGTCAGGATCCGATTTCGATGGGTGTACTGGTCTCACTGATTGATGAGCTGAACAATGCGCTGAATATTTGCAGTATCGTGGTTTCGCACGATGTGCCGGAGACGCTATCGATTGCTGATTATGTACATATTATCTCGGCAGGAAAAGTTGTAGAAAGCGGTTCACCTGACACATTGAAAAATAGTTCATCGGCGTGGACGCAGCAGTTTGTTCAAGGTGACCCCGATGGACCTGTGCCATTTCACTATCCAGCCGAGCCAATTTTGGATGATTTGTACAGGGTGAGAAAATAGCCTTGATTAAATTATTGATGGATAAATTTCAGTATATTGGTGCGGCGACTTTGCACCGTTTTCAACGGTTGGGTCGTGCCAGTCTTTTCTTGCTGGAAGCTATAGCAGGTTGTGCCAGTCTGTTGACACGACCTCTATTGCTGGTAAAGCAGTTATATTCTGTTGGTGTGCAAACGCTGATTATTATTGTTGTCGCCGGTTTGTTTGTTGGCATGGTGATGGCGTTGCAATCGTATTACGCGTTGGTTGATTTTGGTGCGGAAGATTCAGTCGGCGTGATGGTAGCACTTTCATTATTACGCGAGTTAGGCCCGGTTGTTACTGCTTTGTTGTTTGCTGGGCGCGCGGGTTCGGCATTGACGGCTGAGATTGGTTTAATGAAAGCCACTGAGCAGTTATCTGGTATGGAAATGATGGCGGTGAACCCGATGCAACGTATTATTGCGCCACGGTTTTTGGCAGGAATTATTTCTATGCCGCTGCTGGCAACTATTTTTAGCGCGATTGGTGTTATTGGCGCTTATCTGGTGGCGGTGCAATTATTAGGATTGGATACCGGCGCGTTCTGGTCACAGCCGCAAAACAAAGTTGATTTATATTTAGACTTATACAATGGCATTATCAAAAGTTTAGTGTTTGGTTTTGTTGCTACCTGGATTGCCGTGTTTGAAGGTTATGATTGCATTCCAACGTCAGAAGGGCTGGGGCAAGCGACAACACGAACTGTGGTTCACAGTTCGCTGGCAATATTGTTTTTAGATTTTGTTCTAACCGCATTAATGTTCGCAAAATAATTATGCAAAACCCATAATAAATTATGAGGATAACAAATGACATCGCGTAAAATTGAAATTTTAGTTGGTCTGTTTGTCGTTGCGGCGATTGCGGCTTTTTTTATGCTGGCAATGAGCGTCAGCAATTTGAGCAGTTATGGTAATAATGAAAGTTATCAGGTAACCGCCAATTTTGATAATATCGGTGGGCTGAAAGTACGCTCACCGGTTGCGGCAGGTGGTGTCACCATCGGGCGTGTTAGCGATATACAATATGATAACAAAACTTATGAAGCAGTGGTGAGCATGTCGATTGAGTCGAAGTACGATAAATTTCCAATTGATACTTCAGCCAGTATTTTTACCTCGGGTTTATTGGGTGAGCAATTTGTTGGTTTTGAACCAGGTGCTGAGGAAGACTATTTAAAGCAGGGTGATGCCATTGATTTAACGCAATCAGCACTAGTGCTGGAACAAATTATTGGTCAGTTTTTATATAGCAAGGCTGACGAGGAGTAGTGATGCAAAATACAAACATGATACGTAAATTGAAGGGTACGTTTGGTTCGTTTATTGTTGCTGGTGCAATTGTTAGTGCGACGATTGGCGTAACATCGGTACAAGCCGATTCAGTCGCTGTGCAGCCAGGATCGCAGCCCGGTTCACCGGCAGTTTTATTGGAAACAATATCGCAGCAAGTCATAACAATATTAAAAAAAGATCATGACCTGCTGCAAAAAGAACCTAATCGTGTGTACGGCATTATCGACGAGTATGTTTTGCCGCATCTGGACGAAGTTACCATGGCGAAATTAGCGCTGGGTAAAAACTGGAAAAAAGCCACAAAAAAACAAAAGCAGGTATTTGTTACCGAGTTTAAAAACTTACTGGTACGAACTTACAGCAAATCACTGCTTGAATTTAGCGACCAGAAAATTAAATTTTTCCCAGTAAAGTTAGCAGCAGGCACAAAAAAAACCTCGGTTAAAGCGGAAGTGATCCAACCTGGTGGTCCGTCAATACCAATGTCTTATCGCGTGCGCCTGAAAAAAAATACCTGGAAAGTGTACGACATTAAAATTGATGGTATCAGTTTAGTTACCAGTTATCGAGGCACTTTCACACAGGAAGTGCGTAAGAGCGGTATGGATGGTTTGCTAAAATATATGCATGATAAAAATAGCAAATTAGTTGAGCATGATGAAACTAAAACTAAAACTGAATCTTGAAGTAAATATTGTAAAAAGGTAACCGTGTGCAATTAAGTCAGGCTGAAATTACTCAGCACAATTCTAAGCAATCGTCGCAACAATTGTCGCAACAATACCTTATTTCGGGCGTGGTAGATTTTTCAACCGTGCCTGGTTTACTGCGGCAAGCAAAAATTTTTTGTGCGGCAGAAAAAACATCAGATGACAAAAAAATGGTGATTGATTTGTCACAAGTAGAAGAATGCAACAGCGCCGCGTTAGCATTGATGCTGGAAATAATAAAAAGCGCACAGCAAAATAATGTAAGTATACATTTTAAAAATTTACCATCGACATTACTGACTATCGCAAAAGCCTATGGCATAGAAGATGAAATTAGAGAATTTTGTCAATGAATAAATTAATGATTAATGGCGGCGTAAAGCTGGAAGGCAAGGTGCGAATTTCAGGTGCTAAAAATGCCGTGCTGCCAATACTAGCTGCTACCTTGCTTGCTGAAGGCCCGGCCACTATTGAAAACGTGCCACATTTGCACGATGTCACCACCACTATGGAGCTACTTGGTTGCATGGGTGTGATGGTGTCTGTTGATGAAAAACTCAGTGTCGAAGTTGATAGTTCTACCATCGATAATTACACCGCGCCATACCATTTAGTGAAAACCATGCGCTCCTCTATTTTGGTTCTAGGGCCATTGCTTGCGCGTTTTGGTGAAGCCGAAGTATCGCTGCCCGGCGGTTGTGCGATTGGTTCACGACCAGTGGATTTGCACATAAAAGGTTTGCAAGACATGGGTGCAGAAATTGATGTCAGCAACGGTTACATTCACGCCAAAGCAAAACGTCTAAAAGGCGCACGATTGGTTATGGATATTGTCACCGTGACAGGCACCGAAAATTTAATGATGGCGGCGGCGCTTGCTGACGGCACAACCATCATCGAAAATGCAGCGCGTGAACCCGAAGTAGTTGATCTGGCAAATTTCATTATTGCCATGGGTGGAAAAATTTCCGGCGCGGGCACTGATACCATCACTATCGAAGGTGTCGAAAAATTACACGGCACACGTTACCGCGTTTTACCGGATAGAATCGAGACAGGTACATTTTTAGTCGCCGCGGCTATTACCGGCGGCAGTATCACCGTGAAAGATACAGACCCAGAATTGTTAGATGCAGTAACAGATAAGTTACGCGAAGCAGGCGCTAAAGTTGAAGTGGGTGACGACTGGATTACGTTAGACATGGAAGGCAAACGACCCAAAGCGGTTAGCGTTCGCACCGCACCATATCCTGCTTTCCCGACGGATATGCAGGCACAGTTTGCCGCGTTAAATACCATCGCGGAAGGTACTTCAACCGTTGTCGAAACCGTTTTTGAAAATCGCTTCATGCACGTGCAAGAATTAAAACGCATGGGCGCAGACATAGAAATCGAAGGCAACACCGCCATCATTCGAGGTGTAGACGCACTAACTTCCGCGCCAGTAATGGCAACAGACTTACGCGCTTCTGCCAGTCTAATTATTGCCGGTTTAGTTGCCAGTGGCGAAACAGAAGTGCAGCGTATTTATCACATTGATCGTGGTTATGAAAATATTGAAGAAAAATTAGCGTTGCTTGGCGCTAAAATTCGCCGAGTTCACGAGTGACGCTGCGCGTAATGAAAAATGAACAGTGAGAAATGAAAAATGTACTGGAATCGTTCCTGACGATTCACAGCATACCCTCTATCCGTGGAGGTAAAAAATGGAGAAGCAAAAACACTTTATTTAGATAATCTGGGACAGGGAGTTGTTTAACATGGAAAATGTTTTAAAGGATAAAAGTTATACGTTTGCGTTGCGGGTGGTTAAACTGGCACAATATCTGAATGGTCGGAAAAAAGAATATGTGCTTAGTAAGCAAGTTCTTCGATCGGGAACGGCTATAGGCGCTTTGGTTAGTGAAGCGGAGTTTGCTCAATCCAAACCTGATTTTATCAATAAATTAAGTATTGGGTTAAAAGAAGCGAATGAAACATATTATTGGTTGAAGCTGTTGCATGACGGTAAATATATTTCTGATACCATGTTTAACAGCATAAAACCTCAAATAAAAGAATTAATTAAGTTGTTTGTAGCAAGCATTAAAACTGCAAAAGAGAATATAAAGGCAAACCAATGAGTTTTTCACTTTTCACTTTTCACTTTTCACTTTTCATTGGTACGCCATGATTACTATTGCTCTATCAAAAGGCAGAATTTACAAAGAAACTCTGCCGCTGTTAGCCGCCGCCAACATTGTGCCTGCCGATGACCCTGATAAAAGTCGCAAATTAATTCTTGATACAAATCACGATGATGTGAAACTAGTTATTATTCGCGCTACTGATGTGCCAACTTATGTGCAGTTTGGTGCGGCGGATTTAGGTGTTGCTGGCAAAGACGTTTTATTAGAACACGGCGGTGAAGGTTTGTACGAACCGTTGGATTTAAAAATTGCGAAGTGCAAATTGATGACCGCTGGACTAGTTAATCCAAAACCGAGGGTGAGTGGTCGCTTGCGGGTAGCAACAAAATTCACCAATGTGGCAAAACGTTATTTTGAATCACGTGGTGAACAAATCGAATTGATTAAACTCTATGGTTCGATGGAATTAGGTCCGATTGTGGGTTTGTCTGATTTAATTGTTGATGTTGTTGATACCGGCAATACATTAAAAGCTAACGGGTTAATGCCAGTTGATCACATCGCAGACATTAGTTCGCGGCTGGTAGTAAATAAAGCGTCGATGAAAATGAAACATGAAAAAATTAGTGCCATCATCGATCAGATTAGCGCGGCAGTCGCATAATAAGCGGTAAAATTTTTTAAAGTAATGGTTGTTTCTCTACCATTTCCCATAATAGATATATTTTGAATAAAAATAATGTTAAACATAACGTTTTTAAATTATTCCAACACTGATTTTTATAAACAGCTTGATGATGTACTTGCATGGGAAGCAAGTATTGATGGTGACATCGCAAAAATTGTTGCGGATATTCTGAAAGATGTGAAGCAACGTGGAAACGCGGCAGTTATCGAGTACACCAATAAATTCGATCGTATGTCGTTAAACGATGCCAGTGAGTTTGAATTAGATAAGCCGCAATTACAGCAAGCACTAAATTTAATCGAGCCAGCACAGCGCGAAGCTTTAGAAATTGCCGCACAACGTGTGCGCGTTTATGCGGAATATCAAAAGATGGAATCGTGGTCGTTCACCGAAGATGACGGTACCGTTTTAGGTCAGCAAGTGACCGCGATGGATCGTGTTGGTTTGTACGTGCCCGGCGGAAAAGCGGCGTATCCTTCTTCGGTTTTGATGAATACAATTCCGGCGAAAGTTGCCGGTGTGCCAGAATTAATTATGGTAGTGCCAACACCCGATGGTGAGGCTAACCAATTGGTGCTGGCGGCCGCCGCTATTGCTGGCGTTGACCGCGTGTTTACCATCGGTGGTGCGCAGGCAGTTGCAGCACTGGCGTACGGCACCGAAACAATTCCAAAAGTAGATAAGATTACCGGCCCGGGGAATTCATTTGTAGCAACCGCAAAACGCATGGTATTTGGTGTGGTTGGTATTGATATGATTGCTGGACCATCAGAAATACTGGTGGTTTGTGATGGTAAAACGGATCCTGACTGGATTGCCATGGATTTATTCTCGCAGGCAGAACATGATGAAGAAGCGCAATCAATTTTAGTTTGCACGGACGGAAATTTTATCGAACAGGTAAAACAAAGCATCGAGCGTTTGCTCGAAGAAATGCCGCGCAAAGAAATTATAAAAACTTCACTAAAAAATCGCGCAGTAATTATTTTAGTTGACGATATGGAACAGGCAATTGAAGTGGCTAATCATATTGCGCCAGAACATTTAGAGCTTTCTGTTGATGATGCCGAATCGTGGGCGAAAAAAATTCGTCATGCAGGGGCTATCTTTATGGGACGTTATACGGCTGAAGCGTTAGGTGATTATTGCGCCGGGCCGAACCACGTGCTGCCAACCTCTGGCACGGCACGCTTCTCATCACCTTTAGGTGTCTACGATTTTCAAAAACGCAGCAGCTTAATTGGTTGCTCTGCACAGGGCGCTTCTACATTAGGTAAAACCGCGTCAGTGTTGGCACACGGTGAAGGTTTAACAGCGCATGCGCGTTCTGCGGAATATCGTATTAAGAAATAAATCTTACTAACTAATAATTTTTTGGCACATCTAACCCTATCTTTACACCCTCATTTGTTTGTTGAAATTAGAAAAATAGCTGCCCTTAAACTAATCGTAGCGAAGGACAGCAGATTTTTTGCTATTTTGAGATGAACAGCACGGCTATTTAACGAAAAATAGCGAGAAATATGTCCAAATTCGGCTTTTCCGCAGTAGATTGTGTTAAATCCGACAGCCTCCTAGATGCAAGTATTGATGAAAATACCGTCTATACTAGTTCTATTCCAGTGATTTTTGGGCAGTGATCCTTGGACAGTAATTCTTTGAACACCAATTGGTTTAGTGACCTATACATTAGGCGGTGTTGATGCTGGTTTGTTTAGCATAAATGCAACAACCGGTGTGGTTAGTATGACTGCGCGTAATTTTGAAAACCCTGTTGATGCTAATGCGGGTAATATTTATGACTTATCAATTACAGCAACAGCAACAGCAACAGCAACAGATGATGACGGTAATAATGATAGTGAACCCTGGTCAGTCGCAGTTCAAAATGTGGTGGAAACAGTGAGTTTTACGATTGATGCGATACCTGACGTTAATATTGATGAAAACGTTGCGTATGTTAGTGTCACGCCTAATATAGGTGTTGGTTCGCCAGTGGGCGCATTAATGTATGCCTTAGGTGGTGCCGATGCTGTTATGTTTAGTATTGATGCAGCAACCGGTGTGGTTAGTATGGTTGCACGTGACTTTGAAAATCCTCTCGATACGGGTGCAGATAATATTTATGATCTGGACATCACCGCAACGGATACTGGCAATAATACTGACAGTATAGCTTGGTCAGTGACTGTTGAGGATGCCATGGAAACTGCCAGCTTTACAATCAACACAATTGGTAGCACCAATGTTGATGAAAACAGTATTTACACCAGCGTAACACCAGTAATTTCTGGCACACCAATCGGTAGTTTGATTTATACCCTGGGCGGAACTGACGCAGGATTGTTTACCATTGATGTGCTTACCGGTGTTGTGTCAATGGTTGCGCGTGATCTTGAATCGCCAGAAGATAATGATGCTAATAATGTTTATGATGTAACGATTACTGCAACAGACAGTGATGCGAATAATGCCATTGAAGCCTGGAACGTAACGGTTAATAATGTCGTCGAAGCAGATGCCACTATTCCTGTTATCTCTTTAATTGGTGCTGCGGATATTGATTTTGAACGAGGTCAGTTCTACGCTGATGTTGGCGCAACAGCGAGTGATGTTATTGATGGTAATATTATCGTTGATCTTACCGCTGATATTGTTACGGTAAATCCAGTTGATGGTTTTGTTGCGGGTACATATATCGTTACTTATGATGTTGATGATGCCGCGAGTAACTCAGCGGCACAAGTTATAAGAACAATTCATGTGAATGATACTTTGGCGCCGGGCATTTCAATATTAAATCAGCCAGCAAGTGTAAATACTATGGATGTATTTACGGTAACATTTCAGTTTACAGAAATTGTTAATGGCTTTGATGGCTCGGATATTTTATTCACTAATTCAATGCTCACTAATTTTATTAATGTTGGTGGCATTGGCGATACATATACTGTCGATATAGAGCCAACAGGTGTTGGTGATATTTCAATCGGTGTTAATGCAAATGCCGCGCAAGATCCGTCATCAAATAACAGTACGGCAGCAGTAACACAAATTACGGCATTTGATAATACGCCACCGGATGTTGTTGTTACATCAGCGCCGGATATAAATATTGCTAACCAACCTGCTTACTCAGTAAGTGGCACCTGTACTGTAGGTGATGGTAATGTCTCTGTATCTCTGAGCTTTGGTTCAGCATTTCTCCCTTCTACTGAATCATGTTCTGCAACTGGGACATGGAGCTCGACTTTTGATTTGTCCTCGTATGACTCTAGCACGGACACTTCGCCAACGTTTATGGTAACTGTACGAGGGAGTCAGACAGATGGTGCAGGTAATCTTGGAGGTTCTATTGTCATCGAAATTGATAAAGATACCGTTAAGCCAAACGTACAAATTCAAAATGCGCCAACGACTATAAATGCTAGTGAATTTACTATCAGTATTGTATTTGATGAAGACATTATCGGGTTTGATAGCAGTGATATTTCGTTAACAAATGCTACGGTTAATATTGCCAGCTTTAATGCGGTTGATGCACAAACATATACTGTTGGTATTGTTCCAGACGGTGTTGGCGATATAACATTAAATGTTGCTGCAAACGTGGCGGTAGATTTAGTTGGTAATGACAACAATGCTTCGGCATCTGTATTGGTTATCTTGGCTACAGATGATGATAGCGATGGCATTCCTAATATTATTGAATGCCCAACAGGCGCATTTGATAATACCTGTCCGGATGCTGATGGTGATGGCATTCCTGATTTCCAGGAAACCGATAGCGATAACGACGGTATTCCCGATGCTGTTGAAGTTGGCACCGATGTCACAAAACCAATTGATTCTGATGGTGATGGTATTCCCGATTATCGCGATACTGATAGCGATGGCGATGGTATAAGTGATGCAGTTGAAGGTGTTACTGATAGCGATGGTGATGGCATTCCTGATTATGTTGAAGTTGGTAATACGGGAGACAGTGATGGCGATGGTATTCCTGATACTGTTGAATGTCCTGTTTACCCGAATTGTCCCGACACTGACGGTGACAGCTCACCCGATTATTTAGAAATAGATTCTGATAACGATGCTATTAATGATGCCGTAGAAGCAGGTGTTGACCCGACTTCGCCAATTGATACCGATGGTGATGGTATTCTGGATTATCAGGATACTGACAGTGACGGTGATGGCACCGATGACAGTACCGAAGGTGTAACGGATAATGATGGTGATGGTATTCCTGATTATGTCGATGCCGCCTCAGCCGGTCCCGCACCAAATGCAGGCGATAGCGATGGCGATGGCATTGCCGATAATATCGAATGTGAACTGTATCCATTATGTGCCGATAGCGATAGTGACGGCACGCCGGATTACATGGAAACAGATAGTGACGGTGATGGTATTCCAGATGCAACAGAAACCGGCACCGCGATTATCGATACCGATAACGATGGTATCGATGATGTATTCGACATCGACCTGACCAGCCTGACCGGCGGCATTGATCAAAATGGTGACGGTATTGATGATACGCAGCCATTAGATACCGATGGTGACGGCACGCCGGATTATCAGGACCTTGACAGTGATGCAGATGGCATTGATGATGTCATCGAATGTCCCGCAGGTATTCCATGTCCGGACACAGATGCGGATGATATTCCCGACCAACTGGATGCATCAGAAGGCGATGCTTCAGGTACCGATTTAATTGGCGCAGGTGACAGTGACGGTGACGGCACCAGCGACCTTGATGAGTGCATCACAGGTGTGCCGTGTGCGGACGTTGATCGTGATGGTTTGCCTGATTACATGGATAATAATCCAAATGATGGTCCTGCGGCTGATCCTGATAATGACGGGCGTTTAAACTATCTGGATCCCGATGATGACGATGACAGCATTCCCGATGTTGTGGAAGATCCGAATTTTGATGCGGATAATAACCCTGCGACTAACCCACTGGATTCTGACCAGGACGGCATTGCCGATTATCTGGATAACGACAGTGATGCGGATGGTTTATCCGATGCAGAAGAATCGGGTTCCAGTTTAAATGATAATGATGGCGATAATATCGACGATTCATACGACATCGATTCGACGTTAGGTGTCGATGCCAACAACGACGGCATTGATGACAATGTGCTGCCACTAGACAGTGATGGTGACGGTCTGCCAGATTATCTTGACATTATTTTTGATAGCACAGGTGAGGGTGATTCAGACGGTGATGGCATTGTTGATAATGTTGAATGCCCAACCTTCCCAACAAATTGCCCCGATTCTGATAATGATGGCATACCGGATTTCCGCGAAACAGATTCTGATGGCGATGGCATTGACGACGCAGTTGAAGTCGGCACTGATACAGCATCACCTATTGATACTGACGGTGATGGCGCGCCGGACTATCAGGATACTGACAGTGATAACGATGGCATTGATGACAGTGTTGAAGGCACGGTTGACGTTGATAGCGATGGTATTCCTGATTATGTCGATGCCGACACCAGTGGCGCTGCGTTTGGCGGTGACAGTGATGGTGATGGCGTAGAAGATCTAGCGGAGTGTGAAAGCTACCCTAACTGTGCAGACAGCGATAACGATGGCACACCCGATTATATGGACGCTGATTCGCGACCATACAACCCAAATGCAGCAATTAATACAGGTTTAAACGGTGTTGGTAGCAATAGCTCGTGGGCATTATTCTTTATACCCATCACATTATTGTTAAGAAGAAAAATTCGTATCGTAAAAAAATTTCCAGCAGCAATGCGCATAAATAAATAATGATAATAAAAAAAATCAGCATGCTTATTTGTGTGTTTACATTACAGGCAACAATAATTGTTTCTGCTGCAGAAGCGGCAAACTCAAAAAATCGTTCCTGGTATCTTGGCGCAGGTTTGGGTTTAACCCAATTAAATCCGGAAACAAACGATACTGGTTATGATGTTGCAGACAGCAGTGATAGTGGGTTTAAATTATTTGGCGGTTATGATTTCACAAATCAATTTACTGTTGAAGGTTTTCTTACAGACCTTGGCTCTGCATCAATCACCAGTGATTTTCCAACCTTGCCCGATGGTTCAATCGACTACTCAACCTTCGGCGTTTCAGCACTTTGGTATTTTGTACGCAACGGAGACAACAAAGGAAAAAATTTACGCAAAGGTTTGCAGGTTTACGCACACGGTGGACTTTCGTCTTTGAGTAATAGCGCATCGGTTGATTTCAACCAAAATAACAGTGTTCAAATTCAGTACGGCGCTGGTGTGGAATACGGTTTTAATAATGGCATAGCCGTGCGCGCAGGTTTAGATTTATACGACAAAGATGCTAGCATGGTTTTTGTTGGTGTAATGAAACGTTTTGGTGTAAAACCAAAAATTAAAAAAGTAATTAAACCGACACCAAAACCAGAGCCAACACCAAAGCCTGTTGTTGTACCAGTCGTTGTGCCAGTCGTTACTCCAGTTGTTTTACCAGTAATCAAAGCAGTGCCAATGCAAAAAGTTGTGATACCCGTTACAGTGGTGACTTATGATATCGATACTGATAAAGACGGTGTTTATGATCGTTTAGATGAATGTGCAGATTCATCCAGCGCTTTCCGTGTTGACGAAAAAGGCTGTTCAATTATCGAACTTGAATTTGGCGGTGTTAATTTTGAACTGCAATCATTTGAATTAACACAAACCTCAAAAGATTTGCTGAATGATGTTGTGGTAACCATTAACGCTAGCCCAGAGCTTGAAAAAATAGAAGTGTCAGCACACACCGATGATAAAGGCCCAGAAAAATATAACCTGAAACTGTCAAAACAGCGCGCCAAAGAAGTAAGAAGTTATCTGATTAAAAAAGGTGTGAGAGAAGATCGCCTTGTCTCTAAAGGTTATGGTGAAAGCCAGCCGATTGCCGATAATAAAACAGAAGAAGGTCGTGCCAAGAATCGGCGTGTGGAATTGACGGTTATTAAAGATGACGCGGTAGAGATTGGCGCGCCACCTAAAATAACCGACTCTAAAAAATCGCCCTAAGTTTTAAATAACTAAATTTTTTAGGCTGTAATTTTAACTATAGGTGAGACTTATAAGTCGGTTAATTTTTTTGCTTGCGGCGTTGTTTTAATATTAAAGCGGCTAATAATTTTTGGTTTTCTATATTTGTTTCTTGCTTGAGACTGGATGATAACAAGCTCATATCTTCTGGCTGCAAGTCATAGTCTATTTTTTTAAGGCTACTAAGAGATTTCTTTTGGGTTACTGAATTTCGTTCGTTATCCAGCAATGATAAAAGTTTTCGTTTAACCATTAGGTTGTTATTGTCTGATTTACCAAGGGCTTCAACAAGCGTATTTTTTACTTCAGTATTTGTTTCATTTCCTATCTGGTTGATTAAAGCTTCACTATTTTCTGAATTGTACGGTATACGCTTAAAGGCAGATGCTACCGACTGCCTAACGTTATCTGACGGTTCTGACAAGCCTTGCAATAGAATGTCTTCTCCTTGACTATCTATACTGTTTTTTAAATTACCAATAGCATCAATAACGGCTGCGTTTACTGAGTTATCAAAACTTCCTGTTTGTGAATATAAAAATTGCTTAATGTCATTGCTTTGCAATGGGTCTGTATCACTTCTTCTGCTCGCCATAGCGCCTAACATTCTTACAAATGTCAGCTCGTTAGATTGCGCGCTCCCTAAACTTGCAAAACTATTCATGTGGTTTTTTAGTGCTTCAACGCTTTCTTCAGTAAATGGTGCAGATGTGCTACCAAGCGCCAGTGCTGCACGTATTTGGTTTTTATTTGAGAGTGGGCTAGTCGCCAGATTTGTTAGTGCGGTCACGGATTCTGTTGTATTGGTTTTATTTAATGCCCAAATTAATTGAATACCTAGCTCATCGGATAAACCATTCTCTAAAGCATATTCTGCTAAATACGACCAGGTATCTTTATCAGCAAGCAATGTTTTAATGAACGCAGAATCATCCTGGATTAAAGATGATAGTTTGGGCATTAGAATAGATAGTTTTTCAAATGCTTCTTTGCGAGTGATTTTTTTAACAGAATCAAACCCTGGCCATGTTGTAAGGTCAGAAGTTAACGTATAGAAAAAATGATCTTGTGGTAAAGCCCGATTTAAATCTGCTTCGATTGTAAATTTTGCATTACCTTCAACAAAAGCTTTCGTGGAAAGCATTGTTTTAAAAACTTCTGCGCCGTTACCATTCTGGTAAAAACATTCGGTTCTAACGTTAGCTAAAGTAATAGATAGGTAACTTCTCTGCGCCTGTTGCACATCGTTTTTTTTGTCGGTTGCTTTCAAATAACCCGTATTATTTTTAATTAACTGATGAGGCTTATTTTTGACCTTGCTCATACTTGCCTGATAACGGCCATTTCCGTTACGATAACGGTAGTTTCCTGTTTTTTCTGAGTACTGAAATAAATCAAAAAATGCCATGTATTCTTTTAGCATTGATGACTCTTTTGCAGTTGATTTTAAATCAATTAACCCGCCCGTATCGCCATCCACCAATACTAAAAAAGGATGAAGGTAATGCTGCGACATATCCATGTCAACACCATTAACTTTGCTATTATTAGGAATAATATAAGCAATAAATGAGCGAATATTTACCTCTTTGCCTTCGCTCTTATAAGTGCTTAAATCATTTTTGTTAGGTGGTGTTATTTCTTTCACATGAAAGTCAATGTCAACATTTGTTTTCTGTTGTTGTGCATCGCCACCAAAAGTGACTGAATGATTTAATTGTTGTTGCAAGTGATAGGCAGAATAGCAATAGTTTTTAGTTTTCGCTGCCAATGTTTCCACTTCTAATGCTTGTGCAAGGAGAGAAGGCGCACTTAGAAATAAAACCGCTAATATAAATATATGTTTCATTATAGTATCCATTAATAGAGCTTTGCACGAAGCATATTTTCCGCCACATCGTGCAAAGCTCTCCATTAGTATTTAAAAGTCGATAACAATAGCGCTTTTGCTAGCGGAGTAAACTTGCCACTTATCCTGAAAAAGGTAAGGGGAAGAATAAAGAACTTTTTCTTTTTTTACTTTTTTCACACCTTTTTTGCACCAGCAAAATTTAGGGTATTCCAAAAATGCCGTTACTTTTCCTTTTAATAATTTCAACTCTGCATCAAGGGAGCTACCTATATCAAAGGAAATAGTTGTTAGTGATGTGGAATTAAACCCGCTATTTGCTGAAAAATCGAGTGACTGGTCAACTGCTTCAATTTTGCCCTCTAGACCAACGGTAGCAAGATAGATAGTAACTTCTGCACTTAAAAATCCGCTCAAATCTAATGTCTGTTTTACTCCCAAATCGAAGCCAATGTTTGGCGTGCTAAGCTCTACAGCAACTTTTACATTCCCTTCGATGCCGCCCTTAATATTTACTGGGATCACCCCAATGGTGAACGTTTTATCCAGAAATGTCTCTTCTAATTTATTATCAAATAAATCTTTTTCAAGATCCTCAATGCTCACTAAATTATCAAAAACATCTCCGGTTATTGATAGTGGGTCAAAAGTTTCAGTGATTGTTTTTTCCTCTATATCGTTGCCTAATTGTAGCGCTGCAAACCCTGTAACATCTATTTTAAAGACAGCGCCATTGCCTACTTTTACATCTGGGTAATTCTTGCCAAAAGTGGATGTTTTTTTAGAAAGATATTTTTTTAGGATAAAACGCGTATCCAATAAATTGGCGTTTGCACCAAACAAGCTGGCAGATAAAGTTGCGTTGCCCTGTGTGGTTGCACCAATGACTGGCATGTAGTCCATATAAGACTCTCCACCATAATTTAAGCTAGCCTGTGCAAGATTTGCGTTACCCCAGGAATTGTTATAGAACTTTCCAACATAAAAAACGCGACCATCATTATCAATTTGAACACCTGGATTAGTAAAGAAGTTTGACGCAAATTGAGCGTTATTAATTTGTACGCTTACATTTTGAGAGCCTTCATCCACGTCTAAGTAGCTACCATTGCTCAACATTATTGTTCTACCAGAAATTTCATCACCTATAAACTCAAATTGTTGTGTTGTTGGAGGAAAAGATATGAAAGTTGGCGGCGCACATTTTCTAAGTTTGACATCACCAAAAGCACTGTTACCGCCATCTTTAAGAGCGCCGATAATGAAACTTTTAATTGCTGTAATGCAATAGCTGTCGCCATCAGTATCTTTAATCTTACTAATCAGTTGTTTTGTAGGTGAATCATAGCGCCATAAAAAACCAGCATTTGGGTTTTCAGGACATGTGGAAGCTTTTATAAAAAAGTCACTACCAACTGATAGTAACCCCGTGTCTATATCAGGAATAAATCCCAGGCAAACACCGTTTATTTTTCTGGCTCTTAATACGGTATAGTTAATGACATCGACAGCAGCTAACACCTGTAATTGATTGGGTTGTCTAACTAAGGGAAGAAACAAACTGTAAGTAGTACCAGCACTAACATCATTGCCGCCCTCTACATAAAAAACATCTAAACCAAATTCGGCAGTCGGTACTTCCTCGTCAGCAACATCTTTAATATCGGTTGCCTGTTTTAGCAGTGCCGTTTTCGCTTTTATTGGAGCATAAGCAACCACAGGAATCACTACTGAAGTTACACCTGTTTGTTCAATTTTAAAACGTGCTTTTTCACTAATAATTTCATTTCCTTCAGCATCTGAACTTAATAACCCTAGTGGGAATGAAGTTCCTCCCTGATTTGTCCAGGAAAGTGATAATACGATTTCTTCTGATTCACCTAAAGTTGTTAAGTCAACCTCTACAGATGTTTGAAAAACAGGATCAACAGAATAACCATTTTCATCAAAATTTCCACCAATTTCTAATTGCGTAAAATCATTTTTGATAGTCAGATCTGGGGTATTTATTATTTTTACTGAGACTTCATCTAGTTTGCTGATAGTAAGTTCTCTATCGTCAATAAGTACTGGTACAATTTCAAGGTCAGACGTATTTATTTCTTTGCCGGATGATAGAAATTGCAGCACTGGGTTAACAGCAATTTTATAAACACTGTCTTGTGTAAGAATTGGAAGCTTCGCGAATATTACGCCATGCAATATTCCGGGTTTGATCTCATCAATGAAAGCCCCGCCCAATTCAATAAGACCTTCACCTTGCTGTTCATCCGCCTTGTCACTAACAATGTCGCCAATGGTGTCTCCGGGGTTGAATAGACTGAAAATACTTTCTGGTACTAACTGAGCACCTAAAGAATAATTTTCAATTTCGCCCGTTATTTCAAACTCAACATGAATAGTAATTAAGTCACCCGAGCTAAGGTTAGAAGTGTCTAATTCTGCCAGTGGTTCTCTTGACAGTTGCTCTATTTCATCTTCATTTATATGACCTTTATATAAACGTATTCGACTAAAGTTTACTGCTTCAGCCTTAGCAATAAAGTCAGGGCTTGATTCAACTGAATTGGATTCACTTGTTCCATTACCGTCACCGTTGCCGCCACCACCACAAGCGGTTAACATCATCAGCAGCGTTGCTAAAGCAGCGGGCTTTAAATGGTTATTTTTTTTGACAAATAATTTGATAAGTAAATAGATAGCTTGTTTCATGGTTATTTTCCTTTTTGATTTTTTATTGAAAACGCCCCTTTGGCTTGCGGGCAATATTAGCTAAATACACCGCATAAAAAATAACGGAAAAACCATTTTTTATCACGGAAATATAACGGGAAAATAAATAACAATAAATTCAATAAGATATGAAGAGATTTTAGTGACTGAAAAAATTATTTAAAAGGATTATAAGGATTGCAAGTCGATTAATTTAAGCGACATGAACGAATAAACCGCCTGCTGAGTGCAGATAAATTTAGAGAAAAAGTAGAAAGGCTATTACAATGTGGGCTGAAGCAGGAAAACGGGGTGGTAGTACTGATGAGAATATTCACTGCTTAGAATTCTTGGGATCATAACGCCATTAAAGTACATGCAATAACAGAATTTAATTCCTATATTGCATAATAGGCGGCGTGGTGATAATAGTTTAAATTGTTATGAAGTTTTAGTGTGTAAAACCTGCTTTGCGAAGATTGCTAATGAAGCGTTTGGTGTGTTGAGGGTCTTTAAATGGAACGGTATTTTCAATTCTTTGTATTGAAATACCTGCGCCAGACATTTCTAACATTTCAACTTGCCAGCTTGCTTCTTCTAGCTGACCATCGCTAACAAGCGTTGCGACCAACCAACGACGTGCTTCTACATGTTCTGGGTTTCTTTCAAGTACTTTTTCAAAAACATCAATGGCTTCTTTGTATTTGAATTGGTTAAACAGGATTTCACCATAAACGACACTGTAAGCACCGGGATACCCTGGGTTTAAACGCATGGCACTTTGCATTTCTAGCGCTGCCTGTTGTGTTTTTCCGGCATAATTTAAAGCGGTTGCCAGCAGTGCGTGACCGTCTGCAAAATTCGGGTTTATTGTTAAAGCTTTCTCTGCTGCTAAAATGGCTTTTAGGTGTTTAAGGCTGAAGGTGAGGGCAAGCCCTTTTGCAAAGTGTACTTGCGGAAGTCCATCATTTACGGATAAAGCTTTGTCGGCATATAAGTTAGCTTTTTGCAGAATCTGCTGGGGATTTTCAGACCAGCCATTTAAGTAATCATAAATGTAAGAAAGGGAAAGATTGGCGTAGGCGCGTGCAAATGTATTATCCAGCTTTAGCGCTTCAAGAAAATACGCTCTGGATTCAATAACGCCATCTCTCGATTGTAGCCATAAATTTTGCCAGCCTTTTAAAAATACATCATAAGCCTCGATGCTATTGCTGTATTTATTTGCCAATCGCACTCGCTCTACATCCGTTAACGTGATTTCCAGCGATGAGATGATTTTTTTTACGACTCTGTCTTGAAAGTCAAAAATGTCTGCCAGACTGCCGTCATAACTCTCTGCCCATAAGGTGATGTTATTGTTTGTATCAACAAATCTTGCTGTAATGCGCAGTTTATCTTTAAGCCGGCGAACGCTGCCCTCTATAATATAATTTGCACCTAACGCTTCAACCACTTCTTTTAAGTTCGCATCCGATTCTTTGTAAACAAATATGGCATTTCTTGAAACAACGGATATTTTCGATAATTTTGCTAATTCCGTTATCAAGTCTGCTGTTAGGCCATCACTGTAATACTCTTGCGATTTATCTAATCCTAAATTCTTAAAAGGTAAAATAGCAATTACGGGAGTTGCTGGTGCCAGACTTTGGCTTGCTTTCTTATCGGGTGTGTCTTGATAATTCATCTGCCACACAGAAAACCCTATTATTGCTACTGCCAGTATGGCGAGAAAATAATATGGGTATTTTGGATGACTTTTCTTTCCTTTCGTTGCGCCTGCTTTAAGTATGTTCGTCTCAAGCTGATCGTTGGTTTGCTGCTTCGTTGTTCTTGATGCAGCTTCATTTTCGTCATACTGACGTACAGTGCAGACTAGGCGGTAGCCTTTTTTAGAAACGGTTTCTATAAAGCATTTTTCTCTGGCATCATCACCCAACGCTTTACGCAATTTGATAATAGCGTTTGTAAGTGAGCCATAACCAACAATGTTTCTCCCCCACGCGATATCTTCAATCTTGTCACGCTCTATTGTTTCGCCGGGGTTTTGTGCAAGGCAAACCAGTACCGCCATGACTTTTGGTTCTAGTTTTATTTTCGTTTTTTCGAACTGAATTTTGTTAGTTGAAGGGTCAACCAGCCATTTGTCCAAGTAAAAGGCTGTTGTTGTTAATTGAGTAGTTTTATTGTCTATATCCATTTTGCTACCTAATTCATATCGCTGGCAAAATGAACTTCAGTGCATGCTGCAACGCAAGAAAAATTTTTTGGTAAAAATTATTAATAATATTTCACTACAAATTTAGGCTTTATAATGGACGGTATTCTAACACCAAAAAAATCCTAGAAAATAAAGAGATTTTTGTTGAATTTTTTGTGATTTTTTATGGTTTTAGTGAGAGTTTAAAAATTATTATTTGATGCACCCGCAACTACGGTACCTATGTTTTTGATGAATACATTAAAGATACAAACTGATTTACTCCGTACGTATCAAATGTTATGTTTTCTTAAACTATAGGGCACCTCTATTAATTGACTTTTTAAAGCCAAAAAATTCTGCCTCAGAAATTACGTTTGAAAACAGCAAGATTTTCTTCTCATCAAGTTGTTTTAGCCCTGTAACGTCTGTCCTTTGACGGTTTT